>Ga0209758_1000258_pt1 | contig 106281 bp, 100 predicted proteins | sample AraplaMF_Col_mMF_FD_184258 | JGI IMG/M metagenome (GOLD analysis project Ga0209758, IMG submission 184258) | Arabidopsis root microbial communities from the University of North Carolina, USA - plate scrape MF_Col_mMF (SPAdes) (version 2) | ecosystem: Host-associated > Plants > Roots >... | reverse complement strand
CCAAGAAGGTGATGATCGACAAGGAGAACACCACGATCGTCAACGGCGCCGGCAAGAAGGCCGACATCGAGGCGCGCGTGGCCCAGATCAAGGCGCAGATCGAGGAAACCACCTCGGACTACGACCGCGAGAAGCTCCAGGAGCGTCTGGCCAAGCTCGCCGGCGGCGTCGCGGTGATCCGCGTCGGCGGCGCGACCGAGGTCGAGGTCAAGGAGCGCAAGGACCGCGTTGATGACGCGATGCATGCGACCCGCGCGGCCGTAGAGGAAGGCATCCTGCCGGGCGGCGGCGTCGCCCTGCTGCGCGCGTCCGAGCATCTCAAGGGGCTGCGCACCAAGAACGATGACCAGAAGACCGGTGTCGAGATCGTGCGCAAGGCGCTATCCTATCCGGCGCGCCAGATCGCTATCAACGCCGGTGAAGACGGCTCGGTGATCGTCGGCAAGATCCTGGAGAAGGATCAGTACGGCTACGGCTTCGACTCCCAGTCCGGCGAATACGTCAACCTGGTCACCAAAGGCATCATCGACCCGACCAAAGTGGTTCGGGTGGCGATTCAGAACGCGGCCTCGGTCGCGGCTCTCTTGATCACCACCGAAGCCATGGTCGCCGAGGGGCCGAAGCGGAACGCAGGCAGCGGCGCGCCTGCGGGCGGCGGTGGCATGGGGGGCATGGGAGGTATGGATTTCTAAGCGAACCGGCTCACCGGCGCATCGGGCATCGGGCATCGCGCGAGTGTGCGCGCGATGGCGTCAGCAATTTGGTACAGACGCCGATCGCTCGACGGGGTGAAGCTCGACTTGCCTCTAGGTCAGGGTGAAAGCGATGGAGATCTCCAGGGAGACAAAAGCTGCCGTGCGGTCGGCGCTGTGGGGCGCGGTGGCCACGATGCCGGGAAGCACCGAGCCAAACTCGGCCGTCGCCAAAGCTTGCGCCGAATCGCTTGATAGCAAGAAAGCTGTTGAGTTGCGCGGATAGTCAGGCAACTCCGCCGCGGCGGAAAGGCCGCATTCCGCTGGTCAGGCCCAGCCTGCAAGAGCAGGAGCGTTTCAAAAATTCGCGGCGACCAGATCGTAAGAGCCCCTGCTGCCGCGGCTGTAGACCTTGGCAGCGGCGGCACAGATCACGTCACGATTGGAATCGAACGCGCTGAGAAACCCCGCTTCATCGTAGCTGGCACTTGGTTGAAGTCGCTTCAGCGCGCCTTCGTTTATGAAGAACGACGCCTCAATAGCGCTGTCGTGTCCCCAAAATCGCACGGCACGGCGCGTGCGATCATAAGAACGACTGTGATTTGGAAACTCAATCATGGTTGGGGCCGATCAGTTGCCGGTGTTCCGCGACGCCCACGTCGACGTTGCGTGCAGGCAGTAGGCAGACAGCTCGGACGTGGCCGAAGCTGGCGCGAAGCGAGGGATGCTGGAGCGATCCAGGTGCGCCAACCCTCAAATGGTCATGCTGGAAGCGTATTACAATGCCGCGCGATGCCGACGACGGCAGGAAAGTTGCGCTCGGCCTCGTTATTCCGCGAATAGGCACTATATCTTGGTCATCACCGCGCGCCCATCGGCTGTTATCGGTGACTGAGAGCAATGTGCTCCCGCCGCGACCAAGAGGCGGTCAAATGTCGAATATCTCCAACTTCAGTGTTCGCGAGTGGATGGTACCTCCTGTATTGCTGCCGATCTTTTTCGTACTGCTGATCGCTGCTGCAGTGCTTATTCGGTGGTAGTTCCTCCCGGAGGATCTGGTGCATCCTGAGCGCAGGCCCGTAGCCGTGTTCAGTCCACGATTCCTGTCGAGCGCTGGCTTTGTGAACTGAGCAATATTGCTCAGCAAAACATCCGGCTGCGGACCAAGATGCCGACTCACAGGTCGTCTTTGATGACTGAGCCGAAACCACGTTCACGGGCGGTCGCGAGTCTGCCCGCGAGGATGCGTTGGCCCAGGCCGCATTGGCGCTCTTTCAGACAATTGCCTCGCTGGCGTTAACACGCGTCCAACCACGATGCGCGATTTGCTCGCTGCTGGGATCGCCAGGTTCTATTTATGAGAGTTGTCTGCCGCATGTCTATCGATGAGGGTTCGCTAGAGACCAGAGGAAATCGGCGTCTCGCACAACCTCGCACGATTGTGTGACGCGCCGCCGCCACGATCGGAAAGCCGATGCTCAAGTTGCTGGCACGATGCGTGTTGATCTCCATGGTATTGACGTCGGCGTCCGCCGCCGAACCGATCAAGCTCAAACTGGCCTTCCCCAGCTCCGACCGCTCGACGAGCTACCTCGCCGCGGTCAAGCCATTCGTCGACGCGGTCAACGCCGAGGCGAAAGGCCAGGTCGAAATCGAAACCCATTTCAGCGGCGCGCTTGGCAGGGATCCGGCTGAGCAGCCCCAGCTCGTGCTCGATGGTAAGGCCGACATTGCCTATGTGGTGACGGGGCTGACGCGCAACCGGTTCGCTGACAATGCGATCATGGAAATGCCTGGCCTGTTTGCGAGCATGCGGGAGTCTGTTGCGGTGTTCACCCGGCTGATGGCCGCCAACGCGCTGCAAGGATACGATGACTACACCGTGATCGGCGCTTACGTCACTGAGCCCGAGACGATCCACAGCAATATCCCGATTACGTCGCTGCAAGATCTGAAGGGCAAGAGAATTCGCGTCAACAATCCTGGCGAAGCCGCAGCGCTCGAAAAGCTGGGGGCGCGGCCTGTGCTCCTGCCGGTCACCAAGATCTCCGAAGCCATCGGCAACGGCAGCATCGACGGCGCCCTCGTGAACCCTGCATCAGTGGTCGATTACGGCGTCAAACGCGTCGCGACCTATCATTACCTTCTTGGCATCAGCGGCGCGCCGCTGATGGTCTTGATGAACCGGAAGACATTCAACCGGCTGCCGAAGTCAGCGCAGGCGATTATCCTCAAATACAGTGGGGCTTGGTCTGCCGGGCGCTTCGTGGATACCTACGAAGCTGTGGAAAGCAGCATTGTGGCGGAGCTAAAGTCCGATCCCAAGCGTCACGTGATCATGCCCTCGCCGTCAGACCTGGATGCGGCAAGTGCCGTGTTCGCGGCCATTGCCGATGATTGGGCCTCGAAAAGTCTGCACAATGCCGAGCTGCTGAATACGGTCCGGGCCGAGCTCACAAAAATGCGATCGACCCGGTAGCCACGGATGTCAGCATTCGCCAGCATCTGGCCTCAGCGAAACATCATCATCATCGTCGCCGCGCTTGCCATTCTGCTGCTGGGCACCGGGGCGACCTTGAAGATCACGACCGATCATCTTCTGCGTCAGGATGCGACGTCGACCGCTCGCAGCTGGGCGAGGTTCCTGGCGGCCAGTGTCACCGATCTCGAGCAGATCGCCGGCGGCGAGCAGCCTTCCGCGGCAAGCATAGCGTTCTTCCTGTCGGCGCGAAATGCCGGCGAAGTGTTTCACTACGAGATCTTCAACCGCAATGGCTATTCGCAGCTCGTGTCGACCCGCGAGAAGATCGCGCTCGTCGACCTGTCCGAATACAGCCCCGATGCGGCGCGGTCAGTCGCCGACGGTCAACCAATCGTCGATGTCAGGGAGAGCAATTCGGTCGACCGACCGGCGTTCTTCGCGCGCGCCTATGTCCCGGTCCAGGCCGACGGTCGCCCCATTGCGGTCGTTGCGGCCTACGTGGATGAAACGGAGCAACGCAGGAGTTTTCACAATACGTTCCTGACCGCGGCCGCCTTCCTTTGCCTGCTGTCGGGTCTCGCTTTCTCCATTCCCGCAGTTGCGTGGTATCGGGAAACAAAGGTGAAGCAGGCGGACCGACGCATCCGCTTTCTCGCCCACCATGACGCGCTGACCGGGCTGGCCAATCGTCTCCATCTGATCGAAAAACTGGAGAGAGCCCTCGCTCACCTGCCGATGCGCGGCGGCGGCCTCGCCGTGCATTTCATCGACGTCGACCGTTTCAAGGAGGTCAACGATACCCTTGGTCATGACGGCGGCGACTTTCTGCTCAAGTCCATCGCCGAGCGTCTGCGCGCAGCGGTCCGGATTGACGACATGGTGGCCCGGCTCGGCGGCGACGAGTTCGTCGTCGTGCAGAATGACATCGCCGGCAGGAGGCAGGCCGAGACGTTTGCGCGCCATCTTGCCACCCGTCTCAATGCTTCAGTGAAGTTCAAGCAGCGCGAGATCCTCACCACCGCTAGCATCGGCGTGGCGCTGGCGATGGAGCAGGGCACCACCCCGGAGCGGCTGCTCAAGAGTGCCGATCTCGCGCTCTACGCGGCCAAGGCAGCCGGCCGCAACTGCGTCCGGTTCTTCGTGCCCGAGATGGATACCGAGCTACAGGCGCGCATCGAGCTCGAGAGAGCGATTCGCGAGGCGGTACTGAATGATCGCTTCGAATTGCATTACCAGCCTCTGTTCGAAATACCTCAGCGCCGCCTTGCCGGCTTCGAAGCGCTGATCCGGATGCCCGCGGCGGACGGAACACTCATTCCGCCATTGGCCTTCATCCCGGTCGCCGAGGACCTGCGGCTCATCGACAAAATCGGGGCGTGGGTGTTGCGGCAGGCATGCCGCACCGCCGCGACCTGGCCGGCGCACCTGACCGTTGCCGTGAACCTGTCACCCCAGCAGTTCGTGGCGGGCACCATCGGCGACATCGTCGCTGTCGCACTGGAAGAGTCGGGACTCGCGCCGCACCGGCTCGAGCTGGAGATTACCGAAGGCCTGCTTCTCGGCAACACCGAAGCAATTGTGTCGCAGCTCCTGTCCCTCAAGGCGATGGGCGTGGCCATCGTGATGGACGATTTCGGTGCCGGCTATTCGAGCCTCAACTACCTGTGGCGCTTTCCGTTCGACAAGATCAAGATCGATCGAGCCTTCATGCAGGGCCTCGACGGCCCCCATTGCCAGGTCGGAGCGGTCGTCAAGGCGATCATCGCGCTCGGACGCGAGCTGCATATGCGCGTAACGGTCGAGGGCGTCGAGACCGCCAGTCAGGCGGCGTTTCTCGATACGGCCGACGGTGATCAGGTCCAGGGGTTTTTCTTCGGCCGGCCAGTGCCGGCCTCGGAACTCGGCGCCAGCATTCTGGCGGGCTTCGCGAGGACGATGCCGTCGGCTTCGCCCGTGACCGAACTGCACGTCGTCAACGCCAGGGCTGAACGGTAGCACGAACCTGCGCGTTGTGGGGCGATGCGGCTCCCGGCCGCCCGTTATGTGAACCATTCTCGCGTTTCATTTAGCGTTCTTCTTACCAAGATGGGCATTTTTTCGCGTGGCATGCATCTCTCGCCGAGGTTGTGCGTTGATGGTCATGTCTACCATGAAAAATCAACCCCGTTACAACTCGGCATCCGAAAGCGGCGGTCCACACACCGACGAACCTCTCACGGCATCGATCGACGGAGCAAATGGCGCGTCCGATCTGCAGCACGAGTTGGATGCCCGTCTCAATCCCGGCAAGACCGGGGCTTCGGAGACTGACGCTCCGACCGCGAATGTGGCGCAATCCAAGCCTAGCCGGATACCGCTGCGATTTGTGAAGGCAGCCGCGGGCATTGCCATCGTCGCAGTCTTCGGCTGGCTTCCCCTGAGGGCGCTTCTCCAGACGTCAAGCGTCGAAGCCATCGTCAACTCGAGACTGGTGACATTGAGGTCGCCGATCGACGGCAAGATTTCATCCGGGGCCGGTCTGTCGGGCGATCCAGGCATCGTCGCCGAGGGCACGTTCATCCTTCGTGTCGTCGACACGCGCGGTGACCACGTGCGGCTCGATGATCTGCGCAGCCAGATGTCTCGGCTGGAAAACGAGCGGCCAAGCCTGGTTTCGAAGATAGCCTCGGCCCGCGCGGCGCAGAAGGATCTGGCGCGTCAGGCGGCCCTGTTCACGGAGGGGCGGATGCGTCAGCTCGAAGCGCGCATCGCCGAGATCCAAGCCTCGATCGAAGCGGCCGCGGCGCGTCGGGAAGAGGCGGCGGCTGCCGTGGAAAGAGCGTTGGCGCTCATCAAGTCAGGCAGCGTTTCCTCCGTCGAGCTTCGGCGCTTGACGCGAGATCAAACCATAGCACTGCAGACCGAGATCGGCGCGCGACGCCGCCTGGATGCGACCCAGGTCGAGCTAACCGCCGCGCGCGACGGCACGTTTCTTGGCGACAGCTACAACGATCGCCCGAGCTCCGTGCAGCGTGAGGAGGAGATGCGGCAGCGGGCGGAAGGGCTCACAGCGGACTTGGCGCATGCGGAAGCGCAGATCGCGTGGCTTGCGGGTGAGATTGAATCCGAGCGATCTCGCTACGTCAGCCGCTCCGAGGCGGAGCTCAAATTCCCCGTCGCCGGCCGGGTCTGGGAGATCCTGACAGCACCAGGAGAGGACGTGCGGGCCGGCCAACCGCTCGTTCGTCTCCTCGATTGCTCCGGCGCGGTGGTGACGGCGAACGTCACGGAGAGTGTGTACAACAGCCTGCAACTGGGATCGGTTGCGCATTTCCGACCGAGCGCCGGCGGGCCCGAGTTGGCCGGCACCGTCGTCAATCTCACCGGCTCTGCTGGAGCCCCGGCCAATCTCGCCATCAATCCCGATGCGCTGAGCAAGGAACCGTATCGTGCCACGATTTCGGTCCCCGCTCTCAACGATGGCTCCAACAATTGTCCGGTCGGGCGAACCGGACGCGTCATCTTCTCGGCAGATAGTACGAAAAGGCCATGATCGCCGCGCTGACACCGGGCCTTATCGCGCTCGGGTTCTGCCTTGCCATCCTGCCCTGGCTCCGGCTTGGGAGCACTGCGGCGCGTTTGCTGATGATCGCAATCGTGTTGCTGCTCATGATCCGCTATTTTGGATGGCGCCTTGCGTTCACGGTCCCGCCCGTCGGCTGGACCGCCGATTTCGTCGTGGGAGCGCTGTTCCTCGTCGTCGAGGCTGCGGCACTCGCGGCGAGTGCACTGTCGCTGCTGTTCCTGAGCCGCACGACCGATCGAACGCCACAAGTCGAAGCCAACAGGATATGGCTTGCCGAACAGGACGCTCCTCTGATCGACGTGTTCATTTGCACCTACAACGAGGAAGTTTCGATTCTCGAGCGCACGATCGTCGGCGCAACTGGAATGAACTATCCTAATTATCGAGTTTGGGTGCTGGACGACGGGCGGCGCCGCTGGCTCGAAGAGCTTGCAGGCGACCTCGGCTGCCGCTATCTGGCACGGCCCGACAACAAGGACGCCAAGGCCGGCAACATCAATCATGCTCTGCGGCATGTGACGGGGCTCGTCGATCCCCCCGACTTCATTTCGATCCTCGATGCCGATTTCGTCCCCATGCCCGAATTTCTCGCCCGCGCGATGTGCCTGCTCCGCGACCCTGGCGTGGGTGTGGTGCAAACGCCCCAGCATTTCATCAATGCGGATCCGATCCAGACCAACCTGGCCGCGGCCAAGGTCTGGCCGGACGAGCAGCGCTTCTTCTTCGATATTCTGATGCCAGCGAAGGACGCGTGGGGCGTGGCCTTCTGTTGCGGCACGTCGTCGGTCGTCAGACGCTCGTCACTCGTGAAAATTGGCGGCTTTCCGACCGATTCCGTGACGGAGGATTATCTCCTGACGCTGCGGCTGAAGGAAATTGGCGCGCGCACGGTGTATCTGAACGAGCGTCTGACCTTGGGGTTGGCCCCCGAGGGACTCAAGGAGTACATCACTCAGCGCAGCCGATGGTGCCTTGGCTTCATGCAGATCATTCGGGGGCGCAGCGGCCCCTTTTCCCGAAGGTCGCGGCTGGATTTTGTCGACAGGCTGTCCCTCGTCGAAGCATTCCTGAGTTGGACTTCGACCTATGTCGTCAAGGTATTCGGTCTCGTCGTTCCGAGCCTTTATCTTCTGTTCGGCGTCAAAGCCGTTCAGGCGGATCTTTCCGTGCTCCTCGGATATTTCCTGCCGTTTTATGTCTGGTATTCGCTCACCATGGCCTGGATTTCCCGCGGACGGTCGATGGCGGTGATGTCCGACGTCGCTCAATACATTGCTCTGCCGGCCGTTCTCAAAGCGGTCGCGACGGGACTGCTGAAGCCGCGGGGGCAGAAATTCGAGGTCACCGCCAAGGGCGGGGATCGCAATCAAGGTTTCATCGAATGGTCGCTGCTCAGGGTCTACGGCTCCGCGTTGGCGATCACGCTCGCCGGAATTGCCAATGCCTTCGTGCTTCATGCGCAAGGCGACGCTATCGCCTATGGCGGCCTGGCGCTGGCCTGGAGCTTATACAACGCGGTCATCCTGACCATCATCTGCTTGGTAACCATCGAGCAGCCGCGGCGGCGAAAAGCCGAGCGGTTCGAGCGCACTGAGCCGGTTCTTTTCAGTATCGGTGGGCGGTCCGGCATCTACCGTTTGGCCGATATCTCGATTACGGGGGCCCGCTTCGTGAGCGACAATCCTCCGCCTGTCGGTACTGCCGTTCATTGCACTCTTCGGGGGAGAACTGTCGCCGCTCTGGTCGTGCGGCGCACCGGAGATGGATTTGCGATCCGGTTCGATGAAACCCACAACGCGCGCGTTGATCTCATTCGGGCCTTCTATTCCGGTGACTACGTCACTGCATTCACCGGCATACGCGCCGCGCCCCTCGGCAAAGCAATCATGATGCGGATCTTCGGCTGACGACGTCTGCCGGCGATTTCGTCGGGTCGAGGCGTCGCCATTGCTCGGGCGGCTGCATGGAAGGGGTTGGGCAGCACGGCTGTCCTATCATGAAGCTGAGCAATATTGACCAGCGAATCGGTGCGTTTGAGAGCATGTATCCTAGGGGGCTGGCGCTGTCGGGAGGAAGGAATGATCGCCGAGCGAAATCCGCCCACCTTTTGGCCACATGGTCCGGACGACGAGAAGCGAATGACGGTCGCCGTTCGCTCTCTCGAAAAAGAGAATAAGGAGCTGAAACAGCTCGTCGTGCGTCTTTCGGAGACCATCCTTCGATATGTCGAAGGGCGGCGCTGAGTTCGCGGAAAGATACGCTGAGCCAGATATTGCTTTGGAGCTGAGCGGTCACGACCGCTGCGAAGCGAGGCTTCCGCAGTCGGCTCTTCGTGGACGCAATGCCCACGTCGAGGCTTTCAGCGCTGGTCGCTTCGGTTGCGCGCGGGTTATGTCGGCGCCCGCAGCTCGCCCCGAAACCAAGCTAAAGTATTTGCGCATTTCATCGGGTCGACTGCGTCGTCGAGGAGCCGGTGGAGATCACCAGCGGGACATTCGAAGGTATCAATGCAAAACCCGGCGGGATCGGGCGTCATGCGCGCCAGTATCAGGCTTGTCTGGCATTTGCGACGCATCGATGGCTGGATGGTCATGGAGCTGGCCTTGATCAGGCGGGAGCGCGAAACTCCCAGTCACCGGTGGATGCCACTTGGAGCGGTGATGCGCCATCGTGGAACCATGCCTGCTGCTGCGCTGACCAATATTGATCACCTCCCGGAACCAGCGTTGGTCATCCCAAACACCCGCTTTCACGATTCGAGTCATTTTTAGAATACGATTGTCAGGCCGCTCTGATGGCCCCACCGCCGGCACATCGTCAGCCCACCAGCGATGAAAATGTCGCTGCCCGCGCAGTCACAGCGGCTGTTCGTCGCGCGAACACACGCCGCGCTACAAATTGGTGGGAACTGAGGGCCCTGAAGCAACCATCGGTGGTGGGCGACGTTGATCAACCACCAAACGAACAGGGATAGACAAATGTCAGATCAGATCCGGACCAAGCAGAATGTGCCGCACCAACCGAATGGCAACGATCAACCCGATACAGGAGCTGCGTCCGGCGCCTTTCCCGGGGGCTTCCTTGCGATTGCCACTGCCTACGGGGACTACACGAAGAAGTCGCTTGAGGACACCAGGCTGTTTGTCGAGAAGCTCTCGGGCGTCAAGTCGCTCGACAAGGTGATGGAAGTCCAGGCCGACTTCGCCAAGTCGACTTATGACACGTTCGTTGCGGAGTCGCAGAAGATCGGCGCGCTCTACGGCGATCTTGCCAAGCAATCCTACAAGCCGTTCGCTGAGCTCGTTGCGAAGATGGCGCCGACAAATCGGTAACATGTCTGCATGTCTGTCCCGCGGTGCCGGAGCAAAGTGGCTCTGGTTCATCGCGAGGCATAACGAGGGTCGCAAGCGAGCGTGCCGTGAGGAGCATTATGACCAGTGTCAATCCGATTTTCGAAAGCTTGTCTGTTGACCCGGAGCAGGTAACCGCCGTGAACGCTGCGTACGAGCTGGCGTGTCGAACGCTTCAGCACATCGGCCAGCTGGAGGTAGATCGAGAGATCATAGCCAGGAGAATTGTGCAGGCTGCAGGCGACGGCGAGCGCGATGCCGACAAGCTGTGCGAGCGTGCCATCCATGGACTGACCGCGCTAGACTACCGGCAGCATCGTCATTGACGGCGCCGAGCTCGCAACCGAAGACGGCAGCGGAACTATAGCTTGTTGGGCCCGTTCCTTCCTATGGCCGATCTTCGTCGGCTTGAATATGCAATTTGAATTGGAAAATATCAGATGAAGAAGTCCTTAATGGTTTCTGCGGCTGTCGCGGCGCTATTGGCCACGACAGGGCTGGCGACAGCGCAAGGCGTCAATCAGGGAGCCGCGAAGGAATCTCCGGCTGCCACCTCGTCTAAAGGCGATACTGCGATGCCGATGAACGCACCAGCGGCAAAGGGAGCCGAGACCTTACCCCCCGGCGCCACGTCAAAAGAGGGCAAGCCTCAACATGTGCAGGGCAAGCCGGATGCAAAGACGACAGGCGACAAGAAAGCTGAGGGCCAGTCGAAGGTTCCGGACTCGACGGCTCCGACCACCGCTTCGAAGGATATGAAGAACCCGACAGCTGAATCGAAGTCACCTCCTGACAGCAAGGCGGCAAGCGAGCTGAAAGCCGACAGCAAGGCAAAGGCAGTCGATTCGACCGCCACCTCAAAGGACGTGAAAACCCCGACTGCCGAGACCAAGCCGTCGACCTCCGACAGTGGAACGACGGGACATGCGGCAACCTCGGCGACGGCAGTTCCTCCCGCCGAGAAGCGCTCCCAGATAACCTCGGCGATGAAGCAAGAGAAGGTCGAGGAAGTAACCAACGTCAATTTCAGTCTCTCGATCGGAACGGCTGTCCCCGCCGGTGTCCGCTATTACCCGATGCCGTCACGCATCGTGGAAATCTATCCGGAATGGCGTGGATACGATTTCATCCTGGTGCACGGCAAGTACCTTGTCCTTCGCCCGCGCACGCATGAGATCGTCTACATCATCGAGGGTTAGGCTAGCTCGCCAGCCACGCGACAAGCGGCTGCAAAACGCGAGAGGGCGGCTCGAGAGCCGCCCTCAATATCTGAACCGGATGCTGCGCGTGGTATTGCTTTCTCCTCCGCGTGCGGAGCAGGAGCGTCACGCCTGTGCTCTTGCGAAGCCTCGCGCTGAGAGGGGGATGATTGGCACCGAAGAGATGATCCGCTCATCTCCAGAGGGAAAACCATGGTTGCCGTCGTACCGCCGCCGCAGAGTCCTTCCGTCCCGCTGGATGTCGATCCGCCAGAGCCACCCACTGCGGCAAGCGAAGCGGCTGATGAGACCGAGATGCCGCTTCCGTCTGATCCGCGGACGTTCTTTCTCGGTGGACTGTTCGGAATAGCCGTCCTGGCGGCGCTTTACGTCGCAAGCTCGATCATTCTTCCGGTCATGCTTGCCCTCGTGCTGAATCTCCTGCTTCAACCCGCTGTCCGCCTCCTGGGGCGTTTGCACCTGCCCCGGGCCGTCGGAGCGCTGTTGACCGTCTTTCTGGTCATTGCAGCGATTGTCGGTCTGGTGGCGGCGTTGTCGGTGCCGGCCACGACCTGGGCTGAACGGCTGCCCGAGGGCATCCCGCGCCTGGAGGCGCACCTGCGGCTTGTCAGCGGGCCAATCCAGGCGTTGCAAAAGGTCATTGAACAGGCCGAGCAGGCCGCAGATGCTCCGCCTGGCAAGGGGTCAATTGTTTCGGTTCGCCGCGATCTGGGCATAACGGGCGTCCTTTTCGCAGGCACGCGCTCCGTACTCGACGGCCTGTTTACGACGGTCCTGGTGCTCTATTTTCTTCTGGTCGCGGGCAACATATTCCTCCGACGGGTCGTGGAAATCCTGCCGACGTTCAGCAACAAGCGACAAGCCGTCGATATCTCCCAGCAGATCCAGGAGGACATATCGGGATATCTGCTCACGATTACGGCCATGAACGCCGGGGTGGGCGTCACGACCGCGGCAGCGATGTATTTTTGCGGCCTGGGAGATCCGCTGTTGTGGGGCACCACGGCCTTCCTTCTGAATTACATTCCAATCTTGGGACCGCTTTTCGGCGTCTGCATCTTCGTGCTGGTCGGAATGCTGAGCTTCGAGAGCTTGTGGTGGGCCTTGCTGCCGCCGGTGCTCTACTTTGGCATTCACCTCGTCGAGGGCGAAACGTTGACGCCCCTGCTGCTTGCGCGGCGCTTCACGCTGAACCCGGTGCTGATCATCCTGTCGCTGGTGTTCTGGTTCTGGATGTGGGGCGTGCTTGGTGCGATCCTGGCCGTGCCGATGCTGGCTATTCTGAAGATCGTTTGCGACAGGTTGCGCCCCCTAAAGGCGTTGGGGCACTTCCTCGAAGGGGAATAGAGACGTCGGCTGGCGATTTCACTCGGCGTTTGGAACCGTCCTGCTAGTCGCGCTCTCTGAGCAGGGGCTTCTCGTGCAGAACAGCGCTCAGAAGCGAATTGTGGACCTCGATGTGCCCATTATAGCTGATGAGGCCGAGCCGGCGAAATTTGTTCATGAAATAGCTCACGCGAGATCGCGTGGTCCCGATCATCTCCGCCAATGTCTCCTGGCTAATGTTCCCGCTGATCGGCTGCGGATTGCCCTCCTTGCCGAAATTCGCGAGCAGCAACAGCAGTCGAGCAAGCCGCCGCTCGCTCGAATTGAAGAGCTGGTCGATCAGGTCCTCCTCAATCCGACTGTTCCGGGTCAGGAGATACGACATGAAGAGCTGTGAAAATTTCGGCTCGTCACGAATAGTCCCCATCATCGCATCCTTGGTGATCGACGTGATGACGCAATCTTCCATCGTTGTCGTCGTCGCGATGCGTAACGGATGGCCGTTCATGCATCCTTCGCCAAAGAACTGGCCGGGCTCCAGAATTGCGACGACCGCCTCCTTGCCCTGCTCAGATACGACCGTCAGCTTGACTTTCCCTTTTTGAATGTAGAACACGGAGTCCGCGACATCGCCTTGCTGGAACACGTGCCGGTTCCTGGGAAGCTCGAGAATCGCTTTCCCCGCGCCCACTTTGGCGAGGAATTTTTTGGGGTCGAAGACGTCCTTGGTTGGCCTTGCCACGAGAGCCTCCTTTGACTCACAAACTTGTCCGACCTCGGTCAACTGGCGGGGGTTGCCCTGCTGTCAAACACTACCTGCCGATCTTCATCAGTTCTACAGGAAACCCCGACTTTGCGCGCGCGTCAGTTGGCTGCCCGCCGGGCGACATCGCCTACGCGTCCCACCCGGTCGTCATCCTGAGGGCCCGCCAACGGCGGGCGCGGGCTCGGCAGCCCAGCGCGCTGGTCAATATTGCTCGCTCTCGTGCCGTCTTATTTGTACGCCGGGGCTCGTTATTCGAACCTTCGATCCCCACATCTATCTCAGTCTGACGGTCTGGGGTGGCCGGCGATGGGCCGAGAGTTCGAGCGAAGGAGCCCAGCATGTTCAGATCTCAGCAATACCGCGCCAAGGCAGCCGAGTACGACGAGCTGATCAAGGGTTCGACCGACCCGGATGAGATCCTCAGACTTCAGGAGCAGCAGAACCGATTTGCCTCGCTCGCCGACAACGAGCAGGGTCTGGCGGACGAGTATGACAATGCAGTGCAGGTGGCCGAGCAGGGCCGATCGCACGGCGTAGCCCTTGCGGCCGAAGAAGAGCTTATTCTGCGGTGTCTTGGCGCAGCCATCATCATGCAGTGGAACGCCCTGCCGACGACGCTGCAACGGGAGATCTTCGACACCGCCGGGTCGATCGGCAAGTTGCTGGAGACGGCGGCGCTCCGCGGCCAGATCGCCCGATTTCTTCATAACCACAAGGACGACGCCGGTCGCGGCAAAAGGCCTCTGGCGGACGACACGCCCGCCGAAGCGAGATCGTGCACTTTGGCTCTGTCACGGTGGGACGATGAGGGAGGCGCAGCTGGCGACGGGCTGCCGATCTAGCCGGACGCCCATAACAGGAGGTTTCCATGTCACTTACACAGTTTCGGGTCGATGACGGACCACATACCATGGACGGGTTGCGGCTGCTTGCTCAGGAGGGAAATGAACAGGTCGAGGCGTTCATGGGCCGGAAGGTGATGGACGTCTGGGCGGAGTCCGTCGAGCATCGCGGAGGACGACAAAGTCTGTTTCGCGATCAATACAATGCCCTCGGCAGGCTGAACCTTGCCGCACTTCAGCGCATTGCGAGCGCGAAATATCAGCGAGGCCCTGCATTCAACCGGCAGCATCCCTTTGTCGAGATTCTGTTCTCCGACATTACGGAAAGCGGCGAGGCGCTCAATTTAAGTCAACTCGTGCGAGAGGCGTTGCCGCCGGCATTTCATAGGATGGACTGAGATCTACACCACGAGAGTGCTGCCAGGGTCAACTCGTCTTACCGGGCACCGCTTCAGCCTCGATAGCTGCGACAAGCTCGGGCGCAAGGTGTGCGGACAAACGCTGAATGATGTTCAGTAGCTGCAGGATCTCCTGCTCACGCAAGGCGTCAATCTTGTTGTGCAGCAGTTCGATCTCGAGTTCAGCCTTCACATTTATCCGATAGTCGTGTTCTGCGTGCCTGCGGTCGATCTCGGATTGACGGTTCTGGCTCATCATGATGATGGGCGCTGCGTAAGCGGCTTGGAAAGAAAGAACCAGGTTGAGCAAGATGAAGGGATAGGGGTCCCAACGGTTGATGAATGCCATCATGTTCAGCACGATCCAAATGCCAAGTAGCACGCTTTGGATGATGATGAAGCGCCAAGAACCAACTGTTTCGGCAACCCGGTCGGCAAGCATCGCGCCGGGCGTCAGTGTGAGCTTGGGTACGTTGCGGGCTGGCTTTTGCGCCCGAAGTTCTCGCAGCCGCTCTTGGTCTTCGGGACTTAGGTGCACCTTGTGGCTTTGCTCATTGCTCATTTGTTGCATCCACAGTTGAGAGGGCCTGCCAAACAAAGAGGTTGCGAATTGCACGTTTCGACGAAGTCCGGCTTCGGTCAGGAACGAGGAAACACGCGTTCCGGCGCAGTGGCAATCGGCTGGATTGCAGGAAAGCGGATGGGAAGTCTCCGATCCGGGTGCGTCGCGCCGGGCCAGGAGAAGAAGTGTACCGCAAGGATTTCAGCGCCGCCTCAGCTGGTCGCGGCGGTTGGCGAAAGCGGCTGGACGACCGGTGCCGGAAACAGCACGGTGAATCGCGCGCCCTGACCGTCGGCGCCGCGTTCGATTCGCAACTCGCCGCCGATCTGGTCGGTGAATGATCGAACGATCTTCATTCCCAGCCCTTTGCTTGCGCCGGGGTCGAAGCCCTTGGGCAGAGCCGGGCCATCATTGGAGATGGACAGCGCATAGCCATGTTTCGGATCCGGCTCCAACCTGATCGCGATCCGGCCCTTGCCGTATTTTGCCGCGTTCGTGATCAACTCGTTGGCGATGAAGCCGAGCGGAATGGCGGTGACGGCCGGCAGATCGATCTGACTGCCTTCGACGCTGACTCTTCCGGTGGAGGCGTCCGACGACGACATCGCAGAAAATTCGAGGCCGAAATCCTGAAGGAATTTCTTAAACTCGATGGTTCTCACACCGTCGTAGGAATGAAGGCGATGGTGGATGCGCGCAATCATGGAGACGCGACTGGCTGCCGCGCTCAATTGTGAAGCCGCTTCGGAGTTGATCGAATTACGGCTCTGCAGCGAAAGAAGGCTGATGGTCATCTGGAGATCGTTCAACAGCCGATGGTCGGATTCCGCCTTCAACAGTTCCAGCCTGCGGATCAATTCGTCCTTTTGAAGAAGCTGCGCCTCGCTCTTGGCAAGCGCCTTTCGCAGTCGAACCGCGATGAGCCGGTAATCCGTCAGCTCCGTAGCGGGCAGGCATTGATCCGGATCCTGAAAAATCACGCCCGGAGGTGGTTCTGAACCGCCTGACGAGTCTTCGTCGATCATGACGTCGGTCCCCTGAGAAATTCTCACTGCAACTGCGGGATGAACTGGAACGGCAAAAGAAGATCAAACTAGTGCAAATTAACTATGTCCGGCACCCGACGTTGTGCCTTGCTCGCATGGGCTCGCTGGTAGGCGGGGCCTTGATGAGCCTCGCAACCGCGTTGAGTGCGACGGTCCATGATGAAGACCGTCGCACAACAACCTCGCTGGTGCGCTCAATACGGGGCGTAGTATTGGCGGCGATAGGGATACGGGCCGCCGTAGTAGCCTGGCGCGTAGTAGCCCGGCGCATAACCCGGCCCGTAATAGCCACTGCCGTAGGCTCCGTAGGCGGCGGCTCCAGCCGCAGCGCCCAGGATGCCGAGACCGATTGCGGCCCCCGGAGCGCGGTAATAGCGGCCACGATAGTGGCGCCGGTAGTAGACCTCGGTCACTTCGGATGAAGAAGCCGCCTGTGTCGGAAGCGCCATGCTCGCCGAGATCGGAGCTGCCCCCGAAGGGAGCACCGAGCCGAGCATCGCCGCACCGAAGAGCGCGACGGCAGCCGCGCCTTTTGTTATCTGGTGGTTCATAATCGTATCCTTTCGAACTTGGAGCACGCCGTTCCTTGATGCGGTTCAACGCGGCAAGAGAACGCCTCTTTTCGGCTGAGGCTCCTTCGCCTCCTCATCCGCCGGCAACGTCAAGAACCCGCTCCGCTCCAAAGGCCGGATCCGGCGGTCGTTCTACCCTGCGATAAAGCCGGTCATGAGCTTGGCTTGATCGAGGCGTAGATGGAGTCCCGTGATGCCTGAGTTCGCATCATTCCCGAGACATAAGCCGTCCCCGACGATTGCCGGACGCGTTCACCCAGGCTCTGAAACGACTTGGCAGCAATTATCGCAACGGAATATCCGTTGAGCCGGGCGGGTGCCAGCGCTGCGAAGATCGATCAGATGCCTCATAGGCACGCCACATTTGTCGCAGGGCGGTGACGGTATCTCCGATTCCTTCATCAGGAGAATGGGCGGCATCTGCGTCACTTCTCAATGCCCGAGATTCCGTCGATCCAGCCAAGCCAGATCAGTGACCGGATCGGGTCTTCCAGAACTCGAGCTTTCTCGGAGTCCAGCCCTGGTCCTTCAAAGGAAGGGAACTCAAAGCCGCAAAGCATGTCGCCACGGACAGGTTTGTGGCCATGGGGCGTGGTTGGGAAGCGGCTCGTTGAGAGCGGGGAGATCTGGGACATGCATCAAGAATGGACCAACCGGAGTTCCGCCGCTGTATCGTTTTGCTCACTCGCCATGAATTCCAAAGGGAGAACCGTAGGCAGCTTCGCCCAGGGAACTGACTTCGGCGTCGAGCACCTCCCGATTGATCCGGCACTGAGCGTGCCGGCGGCACCGCGCAAGGCGGCGGACATTGCTTGATGTCGCAATTGGCCTGGCTGTGGCCGCAGGCGAGATGCCTGACGGAACCGAGGCGGCCGGATCATCCATGCCGCAATCTGGGCTCCACCCAGATCGCCAATTGTCAGCTCCGACGCCCGGGGACGCCGGCCTCCACGTCGTCGGGCCAGTCATACGGCTTCGTATGCTTGGCTTCTTCTTCGGCTAGAAGCCGGATCAACGTTTGGTGGCGAGCCTCATCTCGATGCGGGTCACCTTCGCCGATGGCGATGAGCTTCTTGTAGCGCCGGATATTTTCGTGACTGATGTAGTCGTTCATTGCGCCCTCCAACGGACTTGGCAGCGTGGCGCGCGAGAACACCAATGGCGGCCTCTTGCGCAGCAAACGCAAGCCTTATTGTCGGCCAGGGAAGGAAATGCGAGACAGTGCCCCTGTCCCACAAGCATCCATCGATGATTTGCAACCATATGGCCTCGTGGCCGTTCTGTCGTGATCACCGGCCCTCTCCGTTGGGCTTCCGGTGGCTGAGAGACCCGACAGTGCTCCCGCTCATGAAAGGGAGACAGCCATGGAAAACCAACCGTCACAAGCGTCGATCGCACTGACCTGCTCGGATTGCGGGAGGCGACCCAAGTTCGTCACCAGCATCCTGGTGCCCCGAACAGCGCGCACAATCCGCATGTTCACCTGCGAGTGTGGGAAGCGAAACTGGATCGAAAGCGAATAATTAAAGTTAGCGCGGACAGCAACTGAGGCGCTCGAGGCCGGTCTACCCCGATGATCGAGTTCAGACGCGTTCTGAACACAAAGCCAGAGCACATTGACGCATCACCGTCCGTCGTCGGCCGTTAGCGGTGACAGAGAGTGCTGCAGGCTCCCGCCCAATCAAGGAGCATTGGCTATGTCGAACTACAAAGCCTACCTCATTTCTCGAGACGGCCACCACATCAGAGCTGTCGACCTTGAGTGTGTCGACGATGACGCTGCAAAGAGACTTGCCGAGCAGCTCACGAATTTCAGCAATGTCGAGCTATGGGAGCACGCCCGCAGAGTTGCGAAGTTTGGCAGCAAATCTGACTGAAGGACATTGACCGCGGGCGTCCCTGCTGCTCATTCCCTGTCGTCGCCCCCGACCAACGGATCGCGCCGCCGACCGGGTGCATGACGGCACTGAGGTCACTTGCCTTCTCTCGTTCCGATGTCCGGCCGGCGTACCTATCCTGTTGAAGATCGGCTCAACCCTTAAGCGGTCGGTCTTGAATTACATATTGATTTTCAGTTTCATAAGGTTCGCATTGTTATTCCGAATGGCGCGCCATTCACATGCAACCGCCGCACGAGGTGACGACCATTGCACGGCGTTCGATGTGCCATATCGTGCCAACGTCTTCAGCGGTTCCGTCTTCGTAGTCGACGAACGCGTCGATGTGACCGATCGCGGCGCCGACAATTCGCATTTTTCCTATGGGCTATCTCACACATTGAGAATAAGTGGTCTCACAAATTGCTGAATCGGCGCCAAGCGACTTCCATTGCTTTGTCTAATTCAGGTTGTATGGTGGCCGTAAGAGCATTTCGACTTGGTCGATGACGTACGGACGGTAGGCGTTGTCCGAATCGTTGGTGATCATGATCACAAGAAAAGTGTTCGGCCGTGGATAGTATGAGGGACAGAGGACAATGACCGAAGGATTAGGACAATGTCGCTGCTCCAGATCAATCTCTTCGGCGGTGTCGAAGTCGTGCGCGCTTCCGGCGAGTCGGTGTTGATCTCCAGTCGCAAGGCTGCAACTCTTCTGGGCTATGTGGCGCTCAGTTCCCCTCGGGCCATTTCTCGCGGCAAGCTCGCGACCCTGTTGTGGGACGGTCAGTTCGGCGACCGCGCACGCGCCAGCCTTCGACAAGCTCTGCTCACATTGCGGCGTGAGTTGCCGCCATATTCCGATGTGATCTCGGCCGATCGCGACGACATCCGCATCTGCCCGAACGCCATAAGTACCGACGTCGGGGAATTCGAGCGGCTCCTGACGGATGGAGATCCCGAACAATTGGCTCGCGCGGCGATGCTTTATCGGGGTGACCTTCTCGAGGGCATCAGTTCGACCTCCTGCCAATTCGAAGCCTGGCTGTCTGCCGAGCGCCAACGACTGAGGACAAAGGCGATGCAGGCGCTTGCGGGCCTGCTGGACGCCGACGGGCGCGAGCACACGGAGATAGCGATCGCGCTCGCGCTGCGTATCCTTGCGGTCGACCCGCTTCAGGAGGAGGTCCATCGTATATTGATGCGCTGCTACGCGCAGCAAGGTCGCCGGACCGACGCGTTGCGTCAGTACGATCTTTGCCGCTCCGTGCTGTGGCGGGAGGTTCGCGCAGTGCCGGAGCGGGAGACCGAGCAGCTGCAGCGCGAAATCCGCCGCACGTTCCACGCTGCCCCCCTGCGGTCTGCCTCACTCAAATTGCATCGAGCCAAAAACATTGACGCAACTTTCACGCTCGGCGTGACGCCTGCATCACGATCCTGGTCGTAGCCTTAGCCGCTCGCACAATCGTGCGTAGTGATCCCGACTCCCTTTAGGGAACGCGTGTCGCTCGCGGGTCAGGCACTTCATCAGGAGACTTTGATCATGACTGGAACACAGCAAGGATATGAGGACTACGGCCAATTGGATCCGCAGGGGATATTCGGCTCCATCCTCGGCGGTGCGGCCGGACGAGTTATCGGCAACCTGCTCGGCGGCAAGAAGGGCAAGAATATCGGCGGCGTCATAGGCAACATCGGCGGAGGTTTCCTGCCGTTTTCCGCCGGTCCGGAAATGCCGCAAGGCTCGGTGCAGGTCTCCGACATGGAGCTGCAGAGCTTCTGGAGCGTGCTGAAGAAGATCGGCCAGGGCGTTCAGACCGGCCTGGATGTCGGTCACCAGCTCGGCGTGTTCAGCGCCGGCCAGCCCGGCGTTCAACCTGCTGCGGCGCAAGTCTCCGACATGGAGCTGCAGAGCTTCTGGAGCGTGCTGAAGAAGATCGGCCAGGGCGTGCAGACCGGTGTGAATATCGGCCACCAGCTCGGCGTGTTCAGTGCCGGCCAGCCCGGCCTGCAGCCGGCCGCGGCAACACCGCCGACCGACATGGAGCTGCAGAGCTTCTGGAGCGTGCTGAAGAAGATCGGCCAGGGCGTGCAGACCGGTGTGAATATCGGCCACCAGCTCGGCGTGTTCAGCGCCGGTCAGCCCGGCCTGCAGCCGGCCGCGGCAGAACCGCCGACCGACATGGAGCTGCAGAGCTTCTGGAGCGTGCTGAAGAAGATTGGCCAGGGCGTGCAGACCGGCCTGAATGTCGGCCACCAGCTCGGCGTGTTCAGCGCCGGCCAGCCCGGCGTCCAACCTGCTGCGGCGCAAGTCTCCGACATGGAGCTGCAGAGCTTCTGGAGCGTGCTGAAGAAGATCGGCCAGGGCGCCCAGACCGGCCTGGATATCGGTCGCCAGCTCGGCGTGTTCAGCGCCGGCCAACCCGGCGTTCAACCTGCTGCGGCACAAGTCTCCGACATGGAGCTGCAGAGCTTCTGGAGCGTGCTGAAGAAGATCGGCCAAGGCGTTCAGACCGGCCTGAATGTCGGCCACCAGCTCGGCGTGTTCAACGCCGGCCAGCCCGGCGTTCAACCTGCTGCGGCGCAAGTCTCCGACATCGAGCTGCAGAGCTTCTGGAGCGTGCTGAAGAAGATTGGCCAGGGTGCCCAGACCGGCCTGGATATCGGTCGCCAGCTCGGCGTCTTCAACGCCGGCCAGCCCGGTGGCACGATGCACTAGACCCAACACGCAGGGGGCGGGCGCAAGCCCGCCTTCTGCGCACAGACGAGAATGGAAACCAGATGGCGGATTCAAACGCGTCGCAGCAATTCATCGTGCAGGGAGACCCGGTCCAATCCGGTCAGCTCAACGACCACTTGCAGCGTGAACCCGGCGTGAAGCGAGTCGCGCAGGTCGCACCCGACGTCGTCATCCTTTCGATGACGCAGACACAGGCCGATCGCCTGAAATCGACGTTTGCCACGCTCGTGGTCGAACCGGATTCAGCGCTGAAGCCATTCGATGCCGACTGATTTCGATAGGCAAACATTGGACACGCAACATCAAGGAGGCCGCAGATGGCCACAAAAGGCAAATCAGGAACTTCCGCGCAGGGCGAGCACGGCGCGACCGAACTGGCGACAAACGGCAACGGTGCGCTTCCCGAACACGGCACCAGCCCGTCACCGGCACGAGGGCAGGGGCCCGCAACGATCGCATCGCGCCCGGCGCAATTCATGATCGCGCCGCAGCAGCAGCCCGGGCTTGCGACCTTCAGCATCGATTTTCTGACCCAGCAGCTCACCAACAGCCCCGACATCGAAGTGGTGAAAACGGTGTCTCCGCCGCGCCTGTTCGGATTTCAGAGCGCAGATCTCGGACAAGTGCCGCTCAGTCCGCTGGTCCTTGCCAAGATGACTCCCGACAAGGCCCGGTTGCTGCAGACCCAGGCAGGAGAGCGTTGCGCGGTGGAGCGTGACGAGCGGTTGACCTACATGCTCGACCCGACCACGCCGCACCTTCCCAATCCGGGGGTGCTCACGCCGCTGGCTGACGGCTTCACCGCGACTATCGAAGTCTTGGGCCAGGACGGTCCGCTGCCCGAAGCCGAGGTCTATGTGTTCGGCAGCATGTGGCCGGCACAGGGCATCACCGACGCTACCGGCCGTGTCACGGTGACACTCCAGGGCGAAACTCCGGAGACCATCCGCTCGATTCTCGTCAAACCGAAAGTCGACTACTGGACCTTCTGGCTCGATCGTCCGCAGCTCGTTCCCAACAGCGTCAACCGGATCGTCGTGAGGGCGCTCGGCGCGGTCTTGCGGAGCTTCCCCGGCCAGCAATTGACGGGTTGGGGTGAGCGCGCGATGGGCCTTGATCGTCTGCCGCCGTCCTTTGATGGCGCCGGTATCAAGATCGCCGTGATCGATTCCGGCCTGGCGCCGACCCATCGCAACCTGCACGGCATCAGGGAAGGCACCAGCATCGTCGGCAATGACAAAACGGCGTGGACCGTTGACACGATCGGCCATGGCTCGCATTGCGCTGGAATCATCGCCGGCGGTCCGATCGGCTCCGGCGGCGGAATCCGCGGCTTCGCTCCCGCGGCGGAAATCCATGTCTGCCGCATCTTCCCGGGCGGCCGGTTCAGCGATCTCGTCTCCGCGCTCGATTACTGCATGGAGCATGGCATCGACGTCGCCAATATGAGCCTGGGTGGCGGCGAGCCTTCGCGGATCATCGAGGACCGAATCATCCGGGCCAAGCAAATGGGCATGGCGTGCATCATTGCTGCCGGGAATTCCTCGGGACCGGTGCAGTTTCCGGCTTCGACGCCGCATTGCCTGGCGGTCGCCGCGTTGGGCAAGTGGGGCGAGTTTCCCGATGACAGCTATCATTCGCAGCAAGCCCTCGACGGTTTCCAGAGCCGCGACGGCTATTTTCCGGCAAAGTTCTCTTGCTTCGGGCCGGAGGTCGACGTTTGCGCGCCCGGTGTGGCGATCGTGTCATCGCTTCCCGCCGATGGCTTCGGTGCATGGGACGGTACCTCGATGGCGACGCCACATGTCACGGGCCTGGCCGCGCTTGTGCTGGCGCACCATCCGGACTTCACCAAAGGCAGCTTCCAGAATCGCGATGCACGCCGTGTCGAGCGGCTGTTCCAGATCCTGAAGGAAACCGCGACGCCGCTGCAGTTCGGTGACCCGAACCGTACCGGCGCGGGACTGCCGAACGCGATGCGGGCGCTCGGCCTGGAAACCGGCGTCGCCCCGGTTGCCGCCGCTGCGTCGGGAACCGATCCCTCGCTGGCAACGCTGCGTCGTCTGCTTGGATTGCGGCCGGTCGAAGCGCCGAGCATGATTCCGGCGAGCGCGCCGGTGCCGCAGTCCGTTGATCCCCTGCAGAACGGCTCGGGCCACGTCATGCGCGGTCCGGCACAGATCGCGAACGCGACAGTCGCCCCCATGATGATGGATCCTGATCCAGCTCAGATCCGGCAGATCATGCACAAGGTCGGACTGCTGTAACGCGCGTCCTTGTGACCTTGCCGCGGGGCACAGCAGGAGCTGTGCCCCGCGTTTACTGCGCCGTGGCAAGAAACAAGAATGTCGACGAAGCACTGTAGGAGGGTGGCACCCATTCGACGTCACCGACCGCAATCCGAATACCGACCGGACCGACCTCCCGACGAACTCGGCCGATGCTCGTCAAAATAGTGCGGATGTCGGGGACGGCGATATTCCCTTTTAGTTGGTGCTTCGGCAAACTGCGCCTCTGAGTTGGTGCAGGGGGAGGACGTTTTAAGTGGCGGGGCTAGCACTGCAGGCAGATTGACGGAGAACGGACTAGCGCGTGCCCTCGGACGGCAAGATGTTAGTCCCCGACTTCTTAAAGAGCTATCACCTGAACAAGTGGCTAGAATGATAGAGCGGCAACGGTACGGACGCCGCACATCAAAAAAGGCAAAGAAGGCATCCAAGAAGAGGGCTGACGGTGTCGTCCGGCATGTAAGAAAGACCGAGGCAATGCCCGGAAAGCGCAAGGCAAGATCCGCCGTGCTCTCTGTCCGTACCGCCTATTGGTCGCGCGTCAACAGAGAGCTGCACCTGCTGATCTGTACCGACGATAAGAAGTACGAAAAGCTTCGCAAGTATGTCGGTAAAGAAAGCCGAGTGACACAGGCAACGATCATATCCAGTATAGCAGCGACGATAGGCGCCAATTTGGGCCTTACAGCTGCTATAGTCGCTCCCTTTGTTACACTCGGGCTAGTGGCTATGCTGCAGATCGGCAAGAACGCTTGGTGCGCTGGTCGGGCTTAGGAGCGGGGAGAGCACATGGCCAGAAGGGCCCGACGAAAGCCGGACGTATTTCTCATGATCGACACGTGTGTCTGGCTGGACCTTGCAAAGGACTACAGCCAGCGGTCGCTCCTATCGGCATTGGAGGAGTTGATCCGTATGGGACAGGTGTCCCTGATAACGCCGATGATCGTTATTGAGGAGTTTTGGCGCAACAAGGAGCGCATCATTGAGGAAAGCAGCCGGAGTATCGGCAGCACCTTGCGTCGTGCCAAAGAGGTGCTCTCAAGGCTCGCCGGAAACAAGGAAAAGGCCACGGCAATCCAGCAACTCAACGAGATAGAACAGCAATCGGTAAACTACCGTGACGCTGCAGCCGAGGGTGTAAAGCGCATCGATAAGCTGCTTGACGGATCTGTCCAGATCAGGACTTCGCCAGATATAAAACTCGCTGCAGCAGAACGTGCCATCAAGAACAAGGCCCCATTCCATCGCCAGCGCAACAGTATGAACGATGCGATGCTGATCGAAATATTTGGCGATATACAAAAGGGGCGAGGCGGCCACTTTGTGTTCATCACTCACAACATCAAAGACTTTAGCCATATGGGTGTCGACGAGCTAAAGCCGCATCCTGATATAGCGAAGTTCTTTTCAAGCAAGTCGCACTACTTCACCAAGCTCGGCGACGCTCTAAACAGATTTCGCCCGGATGAGTTCAACGAGATCATGACGGAGCAGACGTGGTTTGAGCCGCCGCGACGCTATGCAGAGATCTCCGAGGCTGTAGAAAAACTACGGGAGCAAGTCTGGTACAACCGTCATCAGGTATGGCTCGAAAAGCTGGCATCGGGAGAGGCCGTACTCATCGAAGATGGTGAGGAGAGAGGAAGGGACCCCTTCGGATTGAGGACGCATCGGAGTGTTTTTGAACTTGCGAGGAAAGCCGCAAAGCGTGTCGAGGACGCTTACGGTTTGGATGAACTTGGCCCTTGGGACGATTTCGAGTGGGGTATGATAAATGGAAAACTGTCCGCCCTGCGCTGGGTCCTGGGTGACGAGTGGGATATCCTCGACACTTAACCGTGCCGTGACATGCTTCGAATGAAGTCGTCGATTTGTACCGCCCCGGCCAAAGCTCGTTACGTAAGCGCCTCTTTGAATTATTGTGACGTGCGCGCCGCTTCGGTTCTTAAAGTGCCAATTGGAAAAGAGAGCGCAGATATGTTCACTGCAACTTCAGTTGTCCATACTGATCCGCAAAGTGGGCCGTACTAATCTGAATCAGCTGGCAGGGTTTGGGTGAGTCTCGGGCGGTTTCGACCACAACGAATGAGTGGTTCGATCAGACCGCTTTATTCGTACGATATTTTGTACCTGTTCTTTTGGAAAGTTATTGGCAAACGACTGGATTGCATCCGGAGAGTCTTCCGCTTTTGTAATCTCATAGATTTCCTTTCCGACTCTAGTAAGTAGTGCTGCTCTCAGATTTAAATTGAATGGTCGCATGACCATAACGACAAGGTCATATTCCTTAAACGCGAAGTGCAACGGCAGGGCTTTAATCTCTTCAGGCAGAGAAGGGTCTTTGTACATCTTGTTTATCTGGCCTGTAACGCCGGTGATCAACCCGGCGTCTTCAAGTCTAATTAGTTCTGTGAAGCCTGCGCCTTCATTAGGAATGAACGGGATAAAGTCAGCATCTACAACGTTGGTAGACCATTTTTCGAAAAGAGTTGCTGTTTCCTCGTCGAGTTCAGCTGCAAAACGGAGGGTTGAAAGAGAGAACGTCTTTGGTCGCTTCAGTTGTCCAGATAAGATGCGCGCCCACAGATCTTGGAGCCGCTCTGATGATGCATCCTCGGCATAACGAGCAAATACATTGAGCCAATCGTCATCTGGCTTTATTGTTTCTGCATCGGGTGTTTCCTTGAGGTGTTCGATCGCTTTAACCGCAATTGTTTCACGATTGTGTTGGTGACGGATTTCCTTGGCGATAAACGCGTCTGCTGCGCGTTGCACCAAAGCGGGGTCATTCCTGACTAGTTCTGCGGCTGCGCCCGCTAGCGTCTTGGAAACAAGTGTCTGTCCGTCAGTCTTGTTTCGAATCGCTTTGGCCCTCTGCTCCAGCCAGGCAGCTGGGATGTCCGCACCACCAGCGATGAGACGTGAGATCGCCTCACCCGCGGGTCCAGCGACGATCTTCGGGAGATTAACCGCGCCAATAACCTCTTTGATCTTGTCAAGTATGCCGCCGGTCGCGCCCGTAGGATCGACAGGCTCCAAGTCGTTCGCCATGGTTCCTACCCCCCCCCTTTGGATAGCTAATCTTGCACAGGTTGCACGTGTGCTACAACGCGAACCAATGAGCAGCAGTACGAAAACGCGTAAGGAAGCGTCGGTGGTAGTGCGCGTTTCTCCATCCACCCGCAAGCGGCTGAAGGTCGAGCGGCGAAGAGGGGCTGACGATATCAGCAGTAATCGCCCAGCTTGTACAAATAAGTACTATTGGCTCGGACTAGTATCGACGCAGAGCGCACGAGAGATACTGTTGAATAAAATCGGATTGCTTGCGGGTGCCCTGTGTCGCCACCCGTCAACCCCTCGCCGCAAAAATATTCCACTTTACCGAAATTCGGAAATGACGTATATCTCGTCCATCCCGGCTCATCTTGAGGGGCGATCACGTCGTCGTCTTGTTCGCGAGCCGGGCTTGCGGTGGACGCGGCAGCGTCGGGCGCGAGAGGCGCGGGCAGGGCGGGTAGTCCCCGGTGAGCCCGTGGCCGCGCGCGGACGAACGGCGCTGCTAGGTTTCGTCTCGTCTGTAAGTTTCCGGCTCCGTCGACAGGGTCGGGAAAACTGCGGCGACATGGCGGGCCGTGCGTACGGCAAAACCGTGTGGTCCTGGCCGTCGTTGCTACGGTCAAGCTCTTGCGGAGGCGGCATCTGCGTCAACCGGCGCGGTGCCGGTGAATTCCGCGAGGACGAGGGAGGCCAGAAGGAAAGTTCGGCTCCCGGGAGAGCACGGCATAAGCCGTCCGACCACCGCGCAGGGAAGGCCGAGTGATCGGCACCACCTGTATGCTGCTGTGCGGTTTTTCTGCGCGTGCATTTTGCGCAGCAGACCGCGGGTGCGAGGTCAGCACCCGGCCTTCCCTGCGCCCTCTTGAACGAGAGGGTGGAGTGAACCAGCAAAGCTCGGGCGAAAAGCGTCGCGAGGATGCGAAGTCGTGACCAATCCCTGAAGTCCTCTTACAGCTGCCACGATCAGTGTCTGAGGGACGCGTGATTCAGCACGTCAAATCCTTGGCCGTTTCGGCTCGTCTCCCCGGCATTGTCGGCATTCTGCTCGGCCTCGTACACGACGCCGATCGTCCGGAGGATGCTCGACGGATTGACGCTGATCGAGTCGATCCCAAGCCCGGCCAGAAACCGTGCGATCTCCGGATAGTTCGCCGGTGCCTCGCCGCAGATGCCGATATGGCGGCGGTTGCGCTTGGCGCCCTCGACGGCGAGTCTCAGCATTTCCAGCATGCCGGGATCGCGCTCGTCGAAATCGAAGGCGACGATGTCCGAATCCCTGTCGACGCCCAGCGTGAGCTGGGTCAGGTCGTTCGAGCCGATCGAGAAGCCGTCGAACAGCTCCGCGAACCGGTCGATCAGGATGACGTTGTTGGGAATCTCGCACATCACGTAGATCTCCAGCCCGTTCTCGCCCTGCTTCAAGCCATGCCCGGCCATGGTCTGGATGACATTGCGGGCTTCCTCGACCCGCCGGCAGAACGGAATCATGACCTTCAGGTTGGTCAGGCCCATGTCGTCGCGGACGCGCCGCAGTGCGGCGCATTCCAGTGCAAAGCCCGCGGCGTAGGCGGGGTGGGCGTAGCGGGCCGCGCCGCGGAAGCCGAGCATCGGGTTCTCCTCCCGCGGCTCGAAATCCGCGCCGGCTTTGAGACTGGCATATTCATTGGTCTTGAAATCGGACAGGCGAACGATGACCGGACGCGGATGGAACGCGGCCGCGATCGTGCCCACGCCCTCCGACAGGCGCTCGACGAAGAAGTCCGAGGGCTTCTTGTAGCGCCGGGTGATCTGCTCGATCATTCGCCGGTCCCTGGCGGATTTCACCTGCTTCGGCTTTGCCAGCGCCATGGGGTGAATGCCGATGTGCTGGTTGATGATGAATTCCATGCGCGCCAGGCCCACGCCGTCGTTCGGCATCATGGCGGTCTTGAAGGCGAGTTCCGGATTGCCGAGATTGACCATGATCTTGGTGCGCGGCTTCTTCAGCGCCCCGGTCGCGACTCGCTCGACGTCGAAGGTCAGGCGGCCGGCATAGACATGGCCGATATCGCCCTCGGCACAGGATACGGTCACGGTTTTCCCGGTCTTCGCCTTCCTGGTGATGCCCGCAATCCCGACCACGGCGGGAACACCGAGCTCGCGGGCGACGATGGCGGCATGGCAGGTCCGGCCGCCATGCTCGGTGACGATCGCGGCGGCGATCTTCATGACCGGCTCCCAGTCGGGGCTGGTGGCCGGCGCGACCAGGACCTCGCCCGGCTTGAAGGCGCGCAGATCCTGCTTCCTGGTAATCAGCCGGACCTTGCCGGCCGCGATCTTCTCGCCGACGGCGCGGCCTTCGCCGAGCACCGCCGCGGCGTTCGGCTTCAGGATATAGTTTTCCAGCGCTTCGGGCGTGCGGCGGGATGCAACCGTCTCGGGCCGGGCCTGGATGATGTAGAGCTTTCCGTCGGCCCCGTCCTTGGCCCATTCGACGTCCATCGGCAGCGGATGTCCTGCCTTCTTCGAGTAATGGCTCTCGATGACGATTGCGCTCTCGGCGAGGCTGAGGACGTCGTCGTCCGAGATGCAGGGGCCCTCGCGCTCGCGGCGCGACGTCGGCACGTTGCGCGTGGTGGTGCGCCCCCGCGCGTAGATCATTTTCTTGTCCTTGGCGCCGATCCGGCGCGACAGGACCGCGCGGAAGCCCGCGTTGAAGGTCGGCTTGTGGACATAGAACTCGTCCGGCTCGACGGCGCCCTGCACGATGTTCTCGCCCAACCCGTAGGCGCCGGTCACGAACACCACGTCGCGAAATCCGGATTCCGTATCGAGAGTGAAGATGACGCCGCTGGACGCGAGGTCCGACCGGACCATCTTCATGACGGCTACCGAGAGCGCGACCTTGAAATGGTCGAAGCCGTTGTCGATGCGATAGGAGATCGCGCGGTCCGTGAAGATCGACGCAAAGCAGCGCCGGCAGGCCTCGAACAGCGCGCGCTCGCCGCGGACGTTGAGAAAGCTGTCATGCTGTCCGGCGAAGCTCGCGTTCGGCAGATCCTCGGCGGTGGCCGAGCTGCGGACTGCGACCGCAACGTTCGGCCCGTATTCCTGCTCGAGCTGCCGATAGGCCTCCGCGACCTTCTGCCTCAGCTCGGCGAGGTCCGTCGCGGCGTACACGATGTCCCGCGCCGCAGCAGCCCGCCGGGCGAGGTCGGCGATACGCCGCTTGTCGAGGCCTGCAAGCAGCTTGCGCAGCTCCTCCCAGGCGCCCTGCTGCAGGAGGGCGGCGCGATAGGCGGCTGCCGTCAGCGCGAAGCCGTTCGGCACCGAGATGCCGCGCCGCGACAGCATCGAATAGAGCTCGCCGAGCGAGGCGGTCTTGCCGCCGACCATGCCGACATCGTCCAGGCCGAGGTCCTCGAACCAGCGAACATAGGGATTGCTGCTCATCTCTTTGCTCCGCATTCCAGTCGAGGGCATCGGCGCCGGTCGGGACGCGTTCCGCATCGACAATGTGGCGGAAGGCGCGGTGTACACTCTTGCGAAAGATCAATGGAGGCGTCAGCTACATTTCTTCGATCACCACCTGTTCGGCCAGCCGTTCGACATCCGCGGTCCGGCACAGCTCGGTGCCGGGATTGAGCAGGGCTGCGGCACCCGCTGCCATCGCGTAGCGGAAGGCGGCGCCCAGATCGGTGCCGGAGGCGAGCCGCAGGACCAGCGCGCCGAGAAAACTGTCCCCGGCCCCGACAGCGCTCAGCGGTTTGATCGGCAGAGACTTTGCCCGCCATGTGCGGTCCCGGGTGACCAGCGCCGCGCCCAGATGTCCCATGGTCAGCGCGACGATCGACGCTTGCCGCATCTCGACGATGCGTCGGGCGGCCGCCACCCATTCACCGGCGTCCTGAGGCTCCGTTCCCGTCAATTCACGCATCTCGCGCAAATTAGGCTTGATCAGGTCGACGCCTTCTGCAACGGCCGCGGCAAGCGCCGCTCCCGACGTATCGAGAATGATCTGGGATCCACGTCGCTTGGTGATCGCCGCCATGCGCGCATAGAAATCGTCAGGTACTCCGCCTGGCAAGCTGCCGCTTGCGACCACAAAGCGGGGAAAGGGATCGAGCGAGGCGATCAGCTGCAGGAACTCCGACCATTCGCGGTCAACGAGTGTCGGCCCCGGAAGGATAAAGCGGTACTGCAAGGCAGTCGACTGCTCGTGGACAAAGAAATCCTCTCGCGTCTCACCCGCGATCTGGAAGGTCTGGCTGTCAACGCTCTCCGCGTCGAGCAGGCGGCGCAGCAGATCGCCCGTCGCGCCGCCCACCGGATAGATCGCGCGCACGCCGCGGCCGCCGAGCCGCTTGATCACGCGCGCGACATTGATGCCGCCGCCGCCAGGATCGCGCCGCTGCGACGTGCCGCGCAGCTTCGCGACGGGAACGATCCGTTCGACCGAAGTCGACACGTCGACTGCGGGATTGATCGTGACGGTGGCGATGTGCGGCATGACCTTGTCTGTATCAGCCTGGAGTTGGAATATCGGCTTCGCAGGATATCCGGCAGAGCAGGCGCCAGTTTAATCTGGATCAAGGCCGATGTTGCGCCGTCGGTCAGTCGAAGAATCGAGCCGAGGAGCCATTGCCGCTCACTTGGCACAGCAGCGGGCGATCAGCTGGCGGAACCTCTTCGAACCGTTCGTAGATTAGAATACCTACAAGACTGCGGCGCGTCGCTATTCTGGAGTATCTTGATATCTGCTATTCGACGATCGGTCGTCACATCTTAGAAGCGATTTAGTGTACTGTCGTAGCGCTGGTATGGCCGATAGACCTAAAATAGCTCAATGGCACACCTGTTGTGCTGTCCGATCTCCATGGGAGATGGGTACGCAATCAGCTTGATTGGCGGGGCGCGGTGATAAGGCCTACGATTGCAGCTAACATGGAAAGTGCGCAAGAGCGGTTCTTCATGCTTTCCGGGGCGATGATCCTGTCTGCCGGCGTCAATCGCTTTGACGAGCCGAAGCGGGTCAACGTAGCCCTGCGTGCGGGCATCAAGACGGTGGTCCTCTTGAGCGGCCGGCTCCAGATCAGCATCGGGGGCGACAGCGCGCGCGAGGTGTGCGGGCCGACCGTCCTGGTGATCCGGAGCTCGGCGGATGCTGCCCGTGATCAGGTCTTCGCCGCAAACGTCCCGATACGCTATTTGATCGTGCAAATGGATGAAAGCGTCCTTGGATCGCAGACGGCCGCGGCGCTTGACCAATCGCTCGAGGCGCTCGCTACTCGCGGCGGCACCGGGGCCAGGCTGGCGTCACGTCCGGTCGGGCACGCGCTTCGGGCCCTTGTCGCGCAGATCACGAACTGCCCGATCCGTGGCCCGGAACGCGAGCTGTATCTGTGCGGAAAGGCCATGCAGCTCGTGGCGGTTGCGATCTCATCCTGTATCAGCGACGCCGTTTGCGATGCCAACCTGGCATCTCGGGATATCGAACGGATTCGTCGGGCACGGGATATCCTGGTTGCGACAATGAGCGAGCCGCCAAGCTTGGAGGCGCTGGCGCAACAGGTCGGGTTGAACGTGAGAAAGCTCAGTGCGGGCTTTCGCAGCCTTTATGGCGCAAGCGTCTTCGGCTTTCTTCAGGAATACCGACTGGAGCAAGCCTACCAGTTGATATCGACCGGCGAGATGAGTGTGTCGCAGGCGGCGTTCCATGTCGGATATGGCGCTGCCCATTTCGCGACCATCTTCCGCAAACGTTTCGGCGTCTCGCCCAGCCGCCTGCGCTGACAACGGGCGCATGCCGGGCAGTCTGTAGGTCTCCTAAACTTGATCGAAAGCGAGAGTCCGGCAAACGAAAGTCCGCCTCTAGTTCGCCTGCGGGCGCCGTGTCAGTACGACCCTCGTGCGGAAGTCGTTTCCGCAGGAATTCGGGGTCGTGCGGGTTCGAGGATGATGAGGACGTTTCGCGCAAAGTGGTTTCTCCATGTTTCTGTGCTGGTCACCACCGGTCAATTGATCGAAGCCGTCAGCGTCGCGAGCGCCCAGGCCATCAGCAGCACAAACCTCCCGCCGGTCGTGGTCGAGCATTCAAAGCCGCGGCCTGCGCGCAGGACATCGCACGCAATTCCGCCGGCGGCACCTCGCGCCGCGACCGCGCAGCCGAAGCCGGCGCCTGAATCCGGCGCGGCGAACGAGACGGCGCGCGGACCGGTGCGCGGCGTCGTGGCGCACCGTACCGCGACCGGCTCGAAGACCGATGCATCCATCCTGGAGGTCCCGCAATCCATCACCGTGGTGACGAGGGACCAGATGACGACCCAGGGAGTCCGCACCGTCGCCGAGGCGCTGCGCTATGAGCCCGGTGTCGTCTCCGAGACCCGCGTCGGCGATCGCTTCGACGGCGTGTTCATCCGCGGCTTTGGCGGCTTCAGCGCCAACGCGAACTTCCTGCATTTCTGGGACGGTCTGCGCCTGGCGCGCGGCGTCTCCTACGCCATGCCGTCGATCGATCCCTACCTGCTCGAGCGGGTGGAAGTCCTTCGCGGTCCGGCCTCGGTACTCTATGGCCAGAACAATCTCGGCGGCATGGTCAATCTGATCAGCAAGAGCCCGACGGCGGTGCCGCAGGGCGAAGTGATGACGCGGTTTCGCGATCACAACAGAATCGAAGGCGGCTTCGATGTCGGAGGACCGCTGACCAAGGACGGGCAATTGCTGTATCGCCTGATCGGCCTCGCCCGCAAAGCCGATACCGAAGTCAATTATACGACGACCGAACGGGAGCTGATCGCGCCGATGGTGACCTGGCGGCCGACGCTCGACACCACGTTCACGTTGCGGGCCGTCCACGATCGCGATCCATCCAGCTATCAGCCAAACACGCTTCCCGCACTTGGTACGCTGCAGGCCAACCCGAACGGACAGATCCCGCGCAGCTTCTTTGCAGGTCATCCGAACTACAACACCTACGACCGTACTCAGGATTCGATCGCCTACGAGCTCGAGCATCGCTTTGACGATACATGGGCGGTCCGACAAAACTTCCGCTACATGAACATATCGAGCGACTTCAAGGCCCTGTCGGTGAGCGGGTTTGGCGCCGGCTCGACCTGCGGCGCCGGCACCACCGCCAACCTCTGTCTGGCACGCACAACCACGCACTATCTCGAAACGCTGCAGGCAGCCGCGATCGACAATCAGGTTGAAGCCAGATTTGCAACCGGTTGGCTGCAGCACACCGTGCTGATGGGAGGCGACTATCAGAGATCCTCCGCCGATGCGACCTTCGGCAACGGGACGTCCACCAACGTCAACTATCTCAACCCCAATTACGGAACGATCGTTGCGCCGACACTGACGACCCAGACGGTGCAGAATCGCGAGCAGACCGGCGTCTATCTTCAGGACCAGATGCGGCTCGGCAAGCTGGCGTTGGTGCTCGGTGTTCGCAACGACTGGGCGAACGCGTTCTCGGATACTCGGACGATCGCCACCGGCGCCTATACCAATCGCAGCCATCCCTCGGATTCGGCCACGACATGGCGCGCCGGAGCGACGTATCTGTTCGACAACGGCTTTGCGCCCTATGCGAGCTATTCGACCTCGTTCGAGCCGACCATCGGGACGGACTACACCGGCGCGGCTTTTGCGCCCACGACCGGCGAGCAGTACGAGATCGGCGTCAAGTACCAGCCGACAGGCTTCAACGGCATGTTCATGCTGTCTCTATACGACATCACCCAGAACAACGTCCTGACGATGGACTCGACGCACCTCTATTCCAACTATCCCGCATGTACGCAGTCCGGCCTCTATTGCCAGATTCAACAGGGGCAGGTGCGCTCCAAGGGAATCGAGCTGAGTGCGAAGGTCTCGCCGCTGCCGGGCCTGGACCTCATCGCAGCTTTCTCCCACAACGAGATCGAGATCACCAGGAGCACGCAGGTGGTCAGCGGCATCGCGATCCTGGGCAAGGCGCCCGTCGGCGCTCCCGCCAATACCGCTTCACTGTGGGCAGACTACACGCTCCAGAGTGGACAGCTGGCAGGCTTCGGCTTTGGCGGCGGCATCCGCTATGTGGGTGAATCCTACGGTGACAACATCAATTCGATGGCGATGGTCGTTCCGGCATACACGCTCGCCGATCTGATGCTGCATTACGATCTCCACGGTCTGTCGCCGCAGCTCAAGGGCTGGAAACTGGCGTTCAACATGACGAACGTGTTCGACAAGACATATGTCTCGGCTTGCGCGTCCTCGACGCAGTGCTTTTACGGCAGCGGCCGGGCGACGATGGGAACGATCAAATATCAATGGTGAGCTTGCGTGATGCAACGGTTCGAGGCTGGCGTGCCGGGGTTGGCCTGCGGTGGCGTGTGCCTGTCTGACGAAAGTTGCCGTTGAGATCTCGAAGCTGGAACGATCATGATGGACAAGACGACTTTCCCCGTCAGGGCACGTACCGTTCCGCGAAGGCCGATCGCGGTGATCTCCGCATTGCTGATCGCGCTGGCGATGCCGGCGCTCGCGCATGCCGGGATCGTCCTGAACGATCTCAAGGGGCGGACCGTTACGCTGGAAGCACCGGCGCGCCGTGTGGTGGTGGATGATGGTCGCTTGATCCTCGCGCTCTCGTTTCTGACCGACGATCCCGTCAGCCTCGTCGCGGCCTGGCCGCACGATGTCGACCGCTTCGGCCGCGAGCTCTATGCGTCCTATCGGCAGAAGTTTCCGGCGATCGCGACCTTGCCGAGGTCGGCGAGCAGCGCCCAGGACATGATCGCCGAGCAGATCATCGCCGCCAATCCCGATCTGGTGGTGCTGTCGCTCTATTCGCATCCGGCCGAGCAGCAGCTCGAGCAGCTCAAGCAGGCCGGGATTCCCGTCATCTTCGTCGATTTCGTCGCCGATCCCTTCGCCAATTCCGACCGGAGCCTCGACATCCTGGGCAAGGCCGTCGGTCGGCAGGCGGAGGCCGACAGGGTCATTGCGTTTCGCAAGCACCACAAGGCGTTGATCACGGCGCGCATCGCCAAGTCGGATCGATCCGGCCGCCCCGTCGTCTTCATGGAGACGCATGCCTCGATGCAGGAGCCCTGCTGCAATTCGCCCGGCACCGGCAATGTCGGCAAATTCATCGAGTTCGCGGCTGCGCGCAATATCGGCGATATCCTGGCCAGCAAGCCGTTCGGGCAGATCAGCCTGGAATATGTGCTCGCCTCGAAGCCGGAGGTCTACATCGCAAGCGGCGGCGAATACATGGCCAATCGGGGCGGTCTTCTCATCGGTCCGAACTACGACGCGAAGCAAACGCGCGACTCCATGGCGCGGCTTCTCGCCCGGCCGGGCTTTCGCACGATCCCTGCCGCGACGAAAGGGGCGGTCCACGGCCTGTCGCAGCAGATATTCAATTCGCCGCTCGACGTGCTGGCGCTCGAACTGATCGCGAGATGGACCCATCCGGAGCTGTTCGAGGACATCGATGTCGAAGCGACGCGAGGGACGCTCAACAGCCTCATGGCCGTGCCGCTCACAGGGACCTACTGGACCGACTGATGATCGACGCGGTGGGGCAGGGGCAACCGACATTCCCAATCCACGAAGAAGACTGGAGAGCAGCATGCCGCCCCCCCTGATCTGGATCGACGAACAGGCGTCAACCGAGACCGCCCTCGCCCGTCCGATTCCCTTTGTCATGAAGACGGCTGGGGAGACGTTGCTCGCGCTCGGGCAGATCGCGGCGCTGGGCGATGGTCCGCTTGCCGACCTCGCGGCGCGTGCCGCCGGCTTCTTCGAGAAGCGGACGGAGGGCCCGGACGTCCTGGTCGGCGCCCTGCCGTTCGATCCGGGGCGCCCCTCGCATCTTGTCCAGCCCGAACGCGTTCTGCGCGTCCAGGGAAGGCATGATATCGGCGCGATCCCCGGCCTTGACGGGCTCGCATCCGCGAGAGCAGGCGCGGCCGGCATCCTGTCGGTCGATGCGGATCCGGCTGCCGCCGAGTTTGCTCATGCTGTTGCTGTCGCGCTCGGCCAGCTGACCGCGGCGGACGCCAGCTTGCGCAAGGTGGTCCTGTCGCGCAGCCTCAAGGTGACGGCGAACCGTGATTTCTCGGCGGCCGACCTGATGCGCAGGCTTTCCGCGGACGACAGCGTTACGGTGTTTGCGACCCCTCTGCCGACCCGCGGGCATCAGCGCCGTAGCCTGATCGGCGCAACGCCGGAGCTGCTCGTCGAGAAGCGGGGCGGGCAGATCTGCTCCCATCCGCTCGCGGGCTCCGCCCGTCGCCATCGGGACACGGAGGAGGACCGCAAGGCCGGCGCCGGACTTCTCGCCTCCGACAAGGATCGCCGCGAGCACAAGCTGGTGGTCGAGTCCGTTCTCGATACGCTCGCACCCTATTGCGTCGGTCTGTCGGCGCCCGAGGGCACCTGTTTGAGGGCAACGTCGAGCATGTGGCACCTCGGCACACGTATCGTCGGCCAACTCAAGGATGCCTCGCTGTCGTCGATCTATTTCGCAGGGCTCCTGCATCCGACGCCTGCCGTCTGCGGCCTGCCGCGCAAGCTCGCGCACGACCAGATCGTCAAGCTCGAGCCCTATGACCGGGAGTTCTACGCCGGCGCCGTCGGTTGGTGCGATTCCGCGGGCGACGGCCGCTGGCACGTATCGATCCGTTGCGCCGAGATCGAGGGCCGACACGCGCGGCTCTATGCCGGCGCCGGCATCGTGCCGGGGTCCACGCCGGAGGGCGAGCTGGCCGAAACCTCGGCCAAGTTCCGCGCAATGCTCGATGCCTTCGGCATCGATCGCAGCAGGTTCGACGCGTGAGGCCCGCCATGCTCGAACTGAAGCAAGTCTGGCCTGAGGAATATGCTCGGCGCTATCGCGACAAGGGCTACTGGCGCGGGGAAACCATGTTCGGCTTTCTCGAGCGGCGGGCCCGCGAGATGCCCGATCGGCTGGCCGTTGTCGGCGGCGACCAACGCTGGACCTATGCCGGCCTGATTGAACGGGCCGAACGGAACGCCGCTCGCTTTCTCGCGCTCGGGCTTCGTCCCGGCGATCGTGTCGTGGTGCAACTGCCGAACATTCCGGAATTCCTGTCCGTCGTCTTCGGGCTGTTCCGCGCCAACCTCATCCCGGTGTTCGCGCTTCCTGCCCATCGCCTCGCCGAGATCTCCCACTTCGTCGAGAGGGCGGAAGCGAGCGCCTATGTCATCGCGGCCGGGGATGGAGATTTCGACTTTCGTGCGCTTGCCCGCGAGGTCAGGGCGCGGGCCGGCGGTCTTCGCCATGTCATCGTGATCGGCGACGCCCAGGAGTTCCACGCGCTTGATGGCCTATCCTGCGGCGAGGTGACGTTGCCGCCGCCCCCTTCGGCCTCCGCGGTCGCCTTCCTGCAGATCTCGGGCGGCAGCACCGGCCTGTCAAAACTCATTCCGCGTACCCACGATGACTATATCTACAGCTTCCGCGCCAGCGCCGACATTTGCGGCTTGACCACGGACAGCGTGTTCATGGTGGCTCTGCCGGTCGCGCATAATTTCCCGATGAGCTCGCCCGGTGTGTTCGGGGCGCTCTTCGCCGGTGCCCGCATCGTCATGTGCTCCTCGCCGAACGCAGAAGCGGCCTTCGCTCTGATCGAACGGGAGCGCGTCACGATAACCGGCCTGGTCCCTCCCTTGGCGCTGCTGTGGATGCAGGCGGCGGCAACGTCCAGGTACGACGTCTCGAGCCTCGACGTCCTGCTCGTCGGTGGCGCGAAATTCGCGCCCGAAGCGGCGTCCCGCGTCCGGGCCACGCTCGGCTGCTCCCTGCAGCAGGTCTTCGGCATGGCCGAGGGATTGGTGAACTACACGCGGCTTGACGATCCGGAAGAGACGATCGTCAACACGCAAGGCAGGCCGATCAGCCCCGACGACGAGGTGCTGATCGTTGACGATCACGGCAATGCCGTCGCCGACGGGGAGCCCGGCCTCCTGCTCACACGCGGCCCCTACACCATCCGGGCCTATCACAACGACGATGCTGCGAATGCGCGTGCCTTCACGCCGGACGGCTATTATCGGACGGGCGACATCGTCTCGCGCACGCCGGAGGGCAATCTCGTGGTGCGAGGACGGGCGGGCGACCATATCAACCGGGCCGGCGAGAAAGTCTCCGCCGAAGAGATCGAGGATCATCTCCTGGCGCATCCAGGCGTGTTCGACGCTGCGGTGGTCTCGGTCCCCGATCCCTATCTCGGCGAACGGAGCTGCGCCTTCGTCATACCGCGGGAGCAAAGGCCGAAAATCGTGGCGCTCAAGGCCTTCGTGCGCGGCCGGGGCCTGGCTGAATTCAAGGTGCCGGACCAGATCGTCTTCGTCGATGCATTTGAGACGACGGCGGTCGGCAAGGTCAGCCGCAAGGTGTTGCGTCAGCTGCTTCGCGAGCAATTTCTCAAAACCGTACCGGAGGAGGTCTGACGTGGGGCTGCCGAGAATAGCGAATTACAACCTTCCTACCGTCGCGGAAATTCCCGCCGCGCGCGCCAGATGGGCATTCGATCCCGGCCGGGCCGCGCTGCTGATCCATGACATGCAGAACTACTTCGTCGGCGCTTTCGTGCCGGACGCCTCTCCGATTACCCCCGTGATCGCCAACATCGCGCGCCTGAAGGCGGCAGCGTCGGCGGCGGGCATGCCGGTGCTCTACACCGCGCAGACCGGCAATCAGGATCGCCGCGACCGCGGACTGCAGGCCGATCTCTGGGGTGCGGGGATGAGCAACACGCCGGACCATCAGCCGATCATCGATCCGCTGCGTCCGACGGCAGGCGATATCGTTTTCGTCAAGCATCGCTATAGCGCCTTTCAGATGAGCAATCTCGCCCACGTCATGCAGGTGCGCGGCCGCGACCAGTTGGTCATCAGCGGAATCTACGCGCATATCGGCTGCCTGATGACGGCGGGCGAGGCATTCCAGCGCGATATCAAGCCGTTCTTCGCCGCCGATGCGGTCGCCGATTTCTCGCGCGAGCGCCACGAGATGGCATTGGACTATGTCGCCGCCACCTGCGGTATCCCCTTGTCGGTCGATGCCCTTGTCTCCGCGATGGAGCGGAGGGCAGCCGCATGACGATCCTTCTCAGCCGCGATCTCATGCGCGAGGACATCGCCGCGCTGATCCATATCGATCCGGAGGAGATCGGCGAGGATGACAATCTGGCCGATCTCGGGCTGGATTCGATGCGCGCGATGAATCTCGTGCTGCTTTGGCAGGAGCGGGGGGTGCATCTCGATTTCGCTCTCATGGCCGAGCGCCCGACGCTGGCCGGCTGGTGGCAGCTTGCCCGCCATCGCATGGACGCAATCATGGAGGCGCGATCATGACGGCACGGACTGCGAGATCCGTTCCCGACCAGCCCGTGCGCGGGCTCGCCTTGACGCAGGCTCAGTCCGGCATCTGGTTCTCGCAGGGCATCGATCCCGGCAATCCCGTCTTCAACACCGGACATTTCGTCGAAATCGGCGGAAGGCTCGATGTGGCGGCGTTCGAGCGCGCGGTTCGCCAGGTCGCGATGGAGGCGGACAGCCTCGCCGTCCGCATCGCCGGCCAGGACATGCAGATCGTGGAGGAGCGCAATCGGCCGCTGCTTCAGATCGAAGACCTTTCGCGATACGGCGATCCCCGCAGCATGGCCCTTGCGGCGATGCAGAGGGACATGACCACGCCGCTCGACATGGCAAGCGGACCGCTCGCGCGCCAGATGCTGTTTCGCCTCGGCGCGGACCGCTTCATCTGGTATCAGCGCATGCATCACGTGGTGACCGATGGATTTGCGACAGGCCTCGTCACGCAGCGCATTGCGGATCTCTATAACGCCTCCGTCGCCGACGAGCCGCCCGGCGCGCCACTCACCCATCACGCGGTCGCTCTCGACGAAGAGAACGCCTATCGGGCATCGGAGCGGGCCGTGCGGGATGCGGCCTATTGGCGCGATGCCCTGCAGGACATGGCCGAGGTCACCGGCCTGGTGCCGGGGCTGGCGCGTTCCGCATCATCCTACGGCCATGTCGAAAGCCGGGTCGAGCCGGATATCTGCCGCGGCCTGCTCCGGCTTGCTTCGGCAACGCGACTGTCCTGGGCCGATATCCTGACGGCGCTGACGGGCGCCTATGTCGCCCGCCATATCAGGCGCAACGAGGTCACCATCGGCGTGCCGTTCATGGGGCGTTTCGGCTCGGCCGCGGCCCGCGTCCCGACGATGCTGATGAACATCTTGCCGCTGCGTCTCGACGTCGATGAAGAGGCCGGGCTGGCCGGATGGCTGGCGCAGGCGGCCGGACGCATCGCGCGCGATCGCCGCCACGGCCGCTATCGCGGCGAACAGATGCGTCGCGATCTCGGCCTGGTTGGCGGTCAACGGCGGCTCTACGGCCCGCTCGTCAACATCCTGCCCTTCGATGCACCGCCCAGGCTGGCCGGCCTGGACACGCGGCTGACCGTTCTCGGAACCGGGCCGGTCGACGATCTCACCTTCACCTTTCGCGGCGATGCGGTCGCGCACAATCTTGGCCTCGAGGTCGATACCAATCCGCTTCTCTACGGAGAGGGCGAGGCGGAGAGCCACGCCAGGCGGCTTGCGGCTTTCGTCCGCGCCGCCGTCGAGGCGGCGCTTGCGGGGCGGCCCTTACGCGATGTCGCGACGGTCACGGATGAGGAGCGTCGCTGGCTGCTCGAGCAACTGAACGATACCGCGCATCCGGTCACCGACAGGACGCTGTCGCAGCTGCTGGACGACAGCTTCGCGACCTTCGCCGACAGGCCTGCGCTCAGCTTCGATGGCCGGTCTCTCACCTACGCCGAGCTTGATCGCCGTACCGCGGCGCTGGCGGAGGCGCTCGCCGCGCGCGGCGCCGGGCGCGATGCGATCGTCGCCGTGACCCTGCCGCGCTCGCTCGATCTCGTCGTGGCGCTGATCGGAATCCTGCGGGCGGGCGCGGCCTACATGCCGCTCGACCTCACTCATCCGCGCGAGCGGCTGGACAGGATCCTGGCGTCCTCGCAGCCGGTTCTCGTCCTTGGCACCGGGGACAGCCCGCCGCTGGCTGGGCTCGAGACGTTGTCGCCGACGGACTGGCCGACCGCGCCGCACGGTCGCGGCCTTGCGCCGACCGCGGGCGACAGCGCCGCCTATGTGATCTACACGTCGGGCTCGACCGGCGAGCCGAAGGGCGTGGTGGTCGAGCACGCGGCGATCGTCAACCGGCTCGAATGGATGCGGCAGCATTACGATTTTGGGGCGGACGACGTCATCCTGCAAAAGACCCCGATGACCTTCGACGTGTCCGTCTGGGAGTTCTTCCTCGCCTTCCTTTGCGGCGGACGGCTGGTGGTCGCGCCGCCGGACATGCACAAGGATCCGAAGGCGATCGCGCGGCTCATCCGCGACGAGAAGATCACGACCCTGCATTTCGTGCCGTCCATGCTGTCGGCCTTTCTCGCCGAGCCGAGCTCGCACGGGCTTTCGGTGAAGCGGGTCTTCTGCAGCGGCGAGGAGCTCACGGCGGATCTGCGCGATCGCTTTCACGCGCGCATGACGGCGGAGCTGCACAATCTCTATGGTCCGACGGAAGCCGCGGTCGATGTCAGCTATTGGCCGGCCGCCGCCGGCGATTCCTCCCGCCCGGTCCCGATCGGCTATCCGGTCTGGAATACGCGCCTTTACGTGCTCGACGACCATCTGCGCGCTGTCCCGGTCGGCATCGAGGGGCATCTCTATCTCGCCGGCGTCCAACTGGCGCGCGGCTATCTCGGCCAGAGCGATCTGACGGCGCAACGCTTCGTCGCCGATCCCTTCCGTCCGGGAGAGCGCATGTACCGCACCGGCGATCTGGCGCGCGTTCGCGGCGACGGCGCCATCCTCTATCTCGGACGCTCCGATCATCAGATCAAGCTGCGCGGCCTGCGCATCGAGCTCGGCGAGATCGAAGCCGCGATCCTGTCCCATCCGGCGGTGACGCAGGCGGTGGTTGCCCTGCACGAGGATCGGGCGGGAGAAAAGCGCATCGTTGCCTACGCCACGTTCGAGCGCGGCGAGGCGGAGAGCGACGTGGAGGATGACATTCTCTCCCATGCCGGACGCCTCGTGCCGGAGTACATGCTGCCATCGGCTGTCGTGGTGCTCGACGCCTTGCCGGTGAACGGCAACGGCAAGCTCGATCGCGCAAGGCTGCCGGCGCCGGTCTTCGCAGGCGGTCGCGGCCGGGCGCCCGTCTCCGACAATGAGAAGCTGGTGGTAATGCTGTTCGCGCGGGTCTTGCAGACGCAGGGGCCGTTGCAGGTCGACGATGATTTCTTCGATCTCGGCGGCCATTCGCTCCTCGCCGTGGAGCTGATGCTGTGCCTGCGCGAAACGACCGGCCACGAGCCCGGCATCGGCGTGCTGTTCGAGCACTCCACCATCGGCAGGCTCGCCCAATATCTGGATCGGGGGGCGGCGGGCGAGGGGGCGGGCTTGCAGCCGCTGCTCAGGCTGAACGCGGCTGATCCGAACCGGCCGGCGGTCTTCATGCTTCATCCGGCCGGCGGGCTCAGCTGGTGCTACAACGGACTTGCCCGGGCGCTCGGCGCCGACAGGCCTGCCTGGGGCGTTCAGGCCCTGGCGCTCGACCCGGAGGCGCAGGCGCCGCAAAGCTTCGACGACATGGCGCGCGATTATGCGCGTCGCATCGCCTTCATTGCAGACCGCGACAAGATCCACCTCATCGGCTGGTCAGTCGGCGGCATCCTCGCACAGGCCATCGCGGTTCACCTCGCGGATACGGGGCGTGAGGTCGGTGTTGTCGCCATGCTGGATGCCTATCCCTGCGATTGCTGGCGCGATGAGCCGGACCCGGGGCCGGGGGCCGCGCTGAAGGCGCTGCTCGCGATCGGCGGCTACGATCCCGATGCGTTGCCAGGTCTGCCGCTGACGCGTCAGGCAGTCACGGCGTTTCTCGCCGAAAGCGGAAGTCCGCTCGGTCGGCTGCCCGCGGCGGCGCTCGACGGCATGGTGCGCGTCGTCGCCGTGAACAATCGCCTGGTGCGGGGGCACCGTCATCGCCGCTACGATGGGCCGGTGCTGCACTTTCGGGCCGCCAAGAACCAGAACGGCCCGCGCCTGCGGCCGGAAAGCTGGATGCCTTATGTCGGATCGCTCGATATCCACGACGTGCCCCTCGTTCATGCCGACATGATCGGAGCGGAAGCCGTGCGCCATCTTGCGCCGGCCTTGAAAGCGGCGCTGCTGGCGCGCGAGGCAGACGGGAAAGGAGGCGCATCGTGAGCGACTTTGAAGGCCGGACCGCGTTCCTGACCGGCGCGGCCGGCGGGATCGGGCTTGCCATGGTCAAGGCGCTGTTGCGGGAGGGGGCGAACGTCATTGCCACCGATCTGGCGGTGGACGCGCTGGCGGAGCTTGCCTGCGGCAATCTCCTGCCGCGCCCGCTCGATGTGACGGATAGCGCCGAAGTCGAGCGCCTGATCGAGGAGGCTGCCGTTCAATGCGGCGGTATCGATTTCGGCATCAATATCGCCGGCGTGCTGTCGACGACTGCGGTGGTCGACACCAGCGATGCGGAATGGGAGCGCGTCTTCGCCGTCAACACCGCCGGGGTCTTCCACGTGTCGCGTGCGCTCGCTCGCCACATGGCGCCGCGCCGCAAGGGCAGCATCGTCACCGTCAGCTCCAATGCGGCCGGCGTGCCGCGCAAGGATATGGCGGTCTACGCCGCCTCGAAGGCGGCGGCGACCATGTTCACCCGCTGCCTCGGCCTCGAACTGGCCGAATATGGCATTCGCTGCAACATCGTGGCGCCGGGATCGACGCTGACGCCGATGCAGACCGGCATGTGGAGCGACGCGCGCGGCGGCGAGCGCGTGATCGAAGGCTCGCTTGCCAATTTCAAGACCGGCATTCCGCTGCGCAAGCTCGCCACCCCGGAGGACGTCGCCAACGCGGTGCTGTTCCTGCTGTCGGAGAAGGCAGGGCACATCACCATGGCCGAGCTCTATGTCGATGGAGGTGCGACGCTGCATGCATGACAAGGCGCTGAGAAACACGTCAGAGCGCGTGCCGACGGACAGCGACGCGGAGGACATGCGGGCGCTGCAGGCGCTCGTGATGCCGGGCTGCCGGACGTTTGCGCTGCGCGCGACGGAAACCGGGCTGCGCTATGAGATCTTCGTCTATGTTCCGGAGGTCGAGCGGCCGGCTCGCGGCTTTCCGGTCATCTATGTTCTCGACGGCAATTCGGATTTCATCACGGTCGCCGAGACCGTGCGGCGCGTCTCCCGGCGTCCGATGGCCACCGGCATCGTTCCCTCGATCGTGGTCGGCATCGGCTATCCCAATACGACCGGATACAATGTCGACCGCCGCCATCTCGATTTCACCCGCGGGCCTGCGGATGCCGGTATGTTTCCGGACAAGGCGACGGATGCCTGCGGCGGCCAGGCCGCCTATGTCCGCTTCCTCCGCAATCAGCTGCTGCCGCAGATTCAGGCCTTGTTCGACGTCGATCCGGACCGCCGCATCCTTCTGGGGCACTCCCTGGCCGGCTATTTTGTGCTGGACCTGCTGTCGCAACGGCCGGACATGTTCAACGGCTACATCAGCTTCAGCCCTTCGATCTGGTGGGACAGGGCCGGCCTGTCGAGGACGCTGGCCGCGGCGAGCGCCCTCGCGCGTCCAATCCGGCTTTACACTGCGGTCGGGCGCTGGGAGCAGCAGCTTGCGCCGTGGCAGGCCCGGGAAAATTTCAGCGCGCGCTATCACGAGATCCGCAAGGTTCGCCGCATGATCGACAATGCGCGCGAAATCTCAGGCGAGGTCGGGGCCGTCTTCGGCGCGCTGGCCGGCGTGCGCTTCGAGCTCGGCGAGAATGACGATCATGCAACCATCGTCACGGCAATGCTGTGCCAGGCGCTCCGCTTCGTCGGAGCCGCGCCTTCCGTCTGATCGCGGACGCCGCGCCTCGGCGTCGCCTCAGACCGGGCCGTCGACGACGACGAACGGCGTGCCGCGCGAGCACGTCTCGACGCGCGCATCGATCCGATAGATATTGCGCAGCATCTCGGTCGTGATGACCGAGGCCGTCGCCCCGCTCGCCGCCATCTTGCCGTGCGCGATGACGATCGTGTTCTCGCAGTAGCGGAGCGCGTGATTGAGCTCGTGGATCGCGATCATGACGATCATTCCGTCGCGCTTGGCAAGATCGCCGACGAGACCCAGCACCTCGATTTGTCGGTGCAGATCGAGAGCCGAGGTCGGCTCGTCCATGAGCAGGACCTCCGGGCGCCGGACCAGCGCCTGTGCCAGCGAAACCAGCTGGCGTTGGCCGCCGGAGAGTTCGCCGAGGCCGCGAAACGCCAGATTGTCGATGCGCAATGCCTTCAACAGGCCGTCGATCTGCGTAAGCTCGGCGTCGCTGACGCGCCAGCTGCTGCCCTGCTTGGCCGAGAGCAGCACCGATTCGTAGACGGTCAGAACCGCGTTCGCGCCGGTGTCCTGCGGCATGTAGCAGATCGCCTGCGGTCCGCGCGCGGTGTCGGACAGTTCGACCAGCCCCGGCCCCTTGATCAGTCCGGCGATCCGCTTGAACAGGGTCGACTTGCCGGCCGCGTTGGGGCCGATCACCGCCGTGACGGTGCCGCTTCGCAGCTCAGCCAGCGTCACGTCGGCCAGCACGCTCGTCTTGCCGTAGGAGGCCCCGACGCCCTGGAGCGCCAAGGCTACCATGCGCGCCTCCTGCTGCCGAAGATCAGGACAAAGAAGAACGGGACCCCGATCAGCGCCGTGATGATGCCGATCGGCAGGATCAGGCCGGGGACGAGAGTCTTGCTGAGGACGGAGGTGCCCGACAGAAGCAGAGCGCCGCTGATCGCCGAGGCCGGCAGGAAGAAGCGCTGGTCCTCACCGACGATCATGCGTGCGATATGGGGACCGACGAGGCCGACAAATCCAATCGTGCCGACGACGGACACCGGGATCGCCGTGAGCAGGCTGACGAGCATCATCACCCGCAGGCGCAGTGTGCGCACGTTGACGCCCATGCTCGCGGCCTTGTCGTCCCCGAGCCGCAACGCCGTCAGCGCCCAGGCGTCCTTCATGAGCCATGGCACGACGAGGACCAGCAGCGCCAGGATCATCGCAACCTTGGCCCAGGTCGCCTTGGCGAAGCTTCCCATGGTCCAGAACACGACCGCCGCAAGGGCCTGCTCCGAAGCCAGGTATTCGAGCAGCGACAGCGCCGCGTTGAAGCTGAACACGAGCGCGATACCGAGCAACACGATCGTTTCGACGCTGACGCCGCGCATGGTCGAGGCCAGGTGGATGAACAGGGCGGCCGCCATCGCCATGATGAAGGCATTGACCGGGACCATGTACGCGACCGCACCGGGAAACAGCGCGATCCCGCCGACGAGGCCAAGGGCCGCGCCGAAGGCCGCCGCCGCCGAGATGCCGAGCGTGAACGGGCTCGCCAGCGGATTGGCGAGGATCGTCTGCATCTCGGCGCCGGCGACCGATAGCGAGGCGCCGACGAGGACCGCCATCAACGCGATCGGCATTCGGATATCCCAGATGACGACGTGCAATTGGGCCTCCGCGCCGGCCGGATCGTAGATGGCGGACAGCACTTGCCGCAGGGCATAATTGGCCGGCCCGAGCGCCATGTCGCACGCGATGCTGACGCAAAGCGCAAGGCTGAGAAGCGCCAGGATGACAAGCCGACGAAAGGCGCGCGCGCGATATTGGTCACGTCCCGTCATGACGATTTCGGAGCTTCCTTGGACAGATTGACTCGCCGGTATCATGCGGCTTCACGAAGGGGGGTGATTCACTTCAGGCGGGTTGGACCAAAAGTCCGGTGTCCGCTCTTCATATCAGTGATGGTCTGGCAGCGAGTGGCCTGTTGCTTAGAATGCTTATAAGGAGAGGGCCTGGCGCGCTGCCATACTGGCGGCCCCTGCGTCGTTGCGCTCACCCGCGACGAGGAACTCCGCGCGCGCCCAGCGCTTGAATCAGCGGGCCAGAGTCGCCGCCGATTGCTGGCCTGCACGGCCCGCCTCCAAAGCCCCCATGCCCCCCAGGGTGGGCCGTGCGTCACGCGAGGAGGCGCCAGTGTCCGACCCGACCGAGCAAGAGATCAGAGAACGCGCGCACCGCCTGTGGGAGCAGGCCGGCAAGCCTGAAGGCCGCGAGGACGAGTTCTGGCAGGCCGCCGAGCAGGAGCTGCGCAACGAGGACAAGTCCAACACGTTGCGGACGCCGGATACGCTGTGACCGACAAGGCCTGCCCATTCTGCCGGGGTCTGGGATGGGCCTGCGAAAGCCATCCGCTCCGGGCCTGGAGCCAACAGCGCGGCGATGCGCGCTGCACCTTGGGGAACAGACCATCCCGGACGGGAATTCAGTGTCTGAACAGCACGGGCTCCGAAAATATTCCTTTGCCACGGCAGTGTCGGCGGTGGACGAGCAGAAGAAGCTAGAGCACCAGATCGAACTCGCAACGCGAGCGGCCGCGCTCGTCAGGGACGAATCCACCGGGCAGCGCTTCCGAAGCTTTGCCGAGGAGCTGAAGCGAAAGCTCGGTCGCATGATGCGGCGCGGCACGGTGCGCGCACGCGCTTACGAGCTCTGGGAGCAGGCTGGGCGGCCGGCCGATCGCGAGCTGGAGTTCTGGCTCGAAGCGGAACGGCAGATCGAGGACGAACGCGAAGAACGGAAGGGTTCCGACGCGTCCTCGAAGCGATAGCAGTACTGCTGCATTGCAATAGTGCCGCCCAGCAACGAAGAAAAGGCCGCCGGGTTCCTCACCCTGGCGGCCTCGAAAAGTCCGTAGCTGTTGATTGCCTCCGCAGCCTTACGCGTACCGCCGTTACCTTGTTTGCGGCCATGCACGGTGATTGTAGGCGAGGGCGCGCGATTCGGCTGTGATCTGAAGCACACATCGGAAGGATGATGCGTGAGGGCTGTGAGAACGTGCCGCGTGAGCGATCGGGACTGGAGGATGGGGGTAGAGCACTTGCGAAGCGTTACATTCCGCTCTCGTGCCCCGGACGCAGCGCAGCGTCTCTTCGACGGTGCGCTGCTGAGCCGGGGCCCATGTCGCCGCATTGTACCGTAGCGCCTCTGGGTCCCGGCTCGGCGCTGCAACGCTTGCGCGTTGCAGCTTGTCCGGGACACCGGATCACACCCGATACCACGCCGCCAGATTCCACGTCGTGACGTCCCAGCCCGACATGTCGATCATGAGGTTGTTGACGTGGGCGTTGACGACGTTGCGGGACAGCAGCGGCAGGAACACATGCGCCTCGCAAAAGATCTCGTCGACCTTGATCAGCAGCGCGGCGCGCTTGGCCGGGTCGAGCTCGTTCTGCGCGGCCTTGTAGGCCTTGTCTGCTTCGGGATCGGACCAGCGCGAGATGTTGCGGCCGAGCCATTTGTTCTCCTTGGTCGCGATCTCCCAGGAGACGCACTGGTTCAGGAAGCGCTCCGGATCGGGCTGCGGCTGCGTGGTATTGTACATCTCCATGTCGGCATAGAATTTCGAGTAGGTGTCGGGGTTGCCGACGTCGGAGGAGAAGAACACCGAGGCTGTGACCGCCTTGATCTCGATCTCGATGCCGGCCTTCTCGCAGGCCTGCTTGATGATGGCCTGGGTCTTCTGGCGCGGCGCGTTGGTCGAGGTCTGGAACACGTATTTGAGCCTCTTGCCGTCCTTCTCGCGGAAGCCGTCCGCGCCTTTCTTCCAGCCGGCCTCGTCGAGCACCTTGTTGGCCTTGTCGATGCTGAACTCGTATTTCAGCTTGGGCGACTTGAACTGCTTGGGCGCGTTGACGAAGCTCGCGGTGGCGATGCCGCCGCGGCCGTAGATGAATTTCTGGATCGAATCGCGGTCGATCAACAGGTTGATCGCCCGGCGCACGGCCGGGTCGGACAGCGTCGGATGCTTGGTCTTGGCGTTCGAACGCTCGCCGTCGACCTCGGTCCACGGGTCGGTCGTGTTGAGGATGATGAACTCGACATTGCCGGAGGGCGTGATGTCGAGCTTGCCCTTGCCGCTCGCCTCCATGCGCTTGAGGACCTCCTCCTCCACCTGCATGTTCCAGGCGAAGTCATATTCGCCGGTCTGCAGCACGGCGCGCGCCGCGGACACCGCATCGCCGCCGCCCTTGATCTCGAGCGTGTCGAAATGCGGCTGGTTCTTGACGTGATAGTCGGGATTGCGCTCCGCGCGGATCAGATCGCCGGGCTTGAACTCGACGAATTTGTAGGGGCCGGTGCCGACCGGCTTCAGATTGGCCGGCGCCTCGCGCGACTTGGCGCCGGTATAGTCGCCGAAATGATGCTTTGGCAGGATCGGGCCGACCGAGCCGACGAACGGGTCGGCCCAGAACGGCGTCGGCGCCTTGAAGATCACCTTGACGGTATGGTCGTCGATCTTCTCGACCTTGATGTCCTTGTAGGATCCCGTGGTGTAGGCCGCCGTGGCGAGATCGGCGGCGTAAACCCAGGTGAAGACGACGTCGTCGGCGGTGAAGGGCTTGCCGTCATGCCACTTGACGCCCTGCTTCAGCTTCCAGATCACGCTCGTGCCGTCGGCGGCAAGGCCGCCGTTCTGCTTGGTCGGGACCTCGGCGGCGAGGCAGGGGACCAGATTGCCCTCCCTGTCCCAGCCGGCGAGCGGCTCGAAGAACACGCGCGAGGCCATCTGGTCCTTGGTGCCGATCGCGAAATGGGGATTGAGCAGGGTCGGGGCCTGCCAGAACAGCAGCTTCAGCGGGCCGCCGCCGCCGGCCTTGGTCGGCTTGTACGGCAGCGTGGCATCCGCCATCGCGACGTCGTGCCAGACCAGGATCTGGCTCGCGATCGGGGCCGCGATCCCGAGCGCGGCTACCTTCTGCATGAACGAGCGTCGCGACAGCGTGCCTTGCTTCACCTGTCCGACCAGACCCCGGATTTCGTTCTCGTTCATCAATTGACCCTCCACCTCGAAGACAAATCGTCGCTGGCAACCATCATGTTGCATCAGGCGCGAGGCGGCAATGCCGGCAAGGCCGCCCTGCGACGAAATGACGACGTGGAGAGCCCCTGAGGGCCGAGACCTGGATCGCCGCCTGAGAAACCCAGGCGACGATCCAGTGCGAACTCGACTGAACTTGGGGAAGTTCTAAGGCCGCGCCGCAACGCTAACGCGGTCACTCCCGGCGCATCAAGTTTCGTGATGTTGCGGCGGCCGGAGATTTATTGCAGCCGCCACGACATCGCCACACATGAGCCCAGGGACAGCCGGCACCTGCCTGATGCCGGCCACGCCGTTCGCCGGCATCGACAGCAGCAAGACCCGAGCCAGCCAGCGCGAGACCTTCTCGGAAGGACGCGGAAGGCGTCGCGGCCGCCGTCAATTCGTTTCGCATTTGCCGCCGAATGGAGAAAGCGTGCCCGCGACCGGAGCTCAATATGAATTTCCATTTCATTGATTTCGGCCTGCAGAGCAGCGAATACGGTTCCAATCATTCTCGCCGTGCCATGGAGACCAAGATGTCGTTCCGCCTCCCCCTGATCCTGTCCACCGCGCTCGCCTTGTGGTCGGCCCCTGTCACGGCCGAGACCATCAAGATCGGCGTGACGCCGGGTCCGCATGCGCAGATCCTGGAGGCGGTGAAGCCGATCGCGGCGAAGAATGGCCTCGACATCCAGCTGCTCGAATTCTCCGACTACGTCGTGCCGAATGCCGCGCTCGATGCCGGGGAGATCCAGGCGAATTCGTTCCAGAACCAGCCTTATCTCGACAACCAGAAGGCCGATCGCGGCTACAAGATCGAGTCGGTCGCCCTGACCGTGAACTTCCCGATCGGCGTCTATTCGAAGAAGCATAAGGCCTTCGCCGACATTCCCGAGGGCGGCAAGGTCTCGATCCCGAACGATCCGACCAATGGCGGCCGCGTGCTTCTGCTGTTGCGCGACAAGGGCGTGATCAAGCTGAAGGATGGTGTCGGCTTCAAGCCGACGGTGCTCGACGTCACCGAGAATCCCAGGAAGCTGAAATTCATCGAGGTCGACGCGGCGCAGGCGCCGCGCGCGCTCGACGACGTCGATGCTGCCGCGATCAACACCAATTACGCAACCCAGGCGGGACTCGATCCGGTCAAGGATCCGATCCTGCGCGAAGACCCCAAGGGGCCCTATGTCAATCTGATCGCGGTGCGCGCGGCCGACAAGGACAAGCCCTGGGTCAAGATCCTCGTCGACAGCTACCACACGCCTGAAGTGAAGGAGTTCGTCCTGACCAAGTTCAAGGGCGCGGTGCTGCCGAGCTGGTAGGCAGTCTGCCCATGCAAAGACCAGCGCGGGGGCGATCCCGGCGGGCCGCCTTACGTATGCGCCTGACGTATGAGCCCTGCGTATGAGCCTTGCGCAATGTCCGCTTGTCTGGAGCAACAGTAACCGACATCATCGGCGGACTGGCCATCCTCGTCCGACAGGGGTCGTATGAAACGCTTTGCAAACCTGAAACGCCTGGGATTTTTCACGCGGCTGCTCGACGAGGCCCCGCCGGCGGACCGCTACCGCTTCGCGGCCGAGCAGATCGTGCGCGCCGAAAAGGCGGGCCTCGATTCCGCGTGGATCGCGCAGCATCATTTTCACGAGCGTGAGGGCGGCCTGCCGTCTCCCTTCACCTTCCTCGGCTACGTCGCAGCGCAAACCTCGCGCATCCGCCTCGGTACCGGCATCGTTACGCTGCCGCTGGAGAACGCGGTGCGGGTGGCGGAGGACGCCGCGGTGCTCGATCTCCTCTGCAACGGCCGCTTCGAGCTCGGCGTCGGCACCGGCGGCAATCCGTCGGCGTTTGCCGCCTTCGGCCTCGACAGCGCCCAGCGCAACGAGATTTTTGCCAGCAATCTCGAGGTCGTCCGCACCGCGCTGGTCGGCAAGCCGCTCGCGGGCGGCGACACGATCTATCCGCAACGGCCGCAACTGGACAAGCGGATCTGGCAGGCGACGTTCTCGGTGGCCGGCGGGGCGCGCGCCGGCAAGGCGGGCGATGGCCTGTTGCTGTCGCGCACCCAGCCGCGGACCAAGGAGGCGCCGAAGGCGACACTCGCCGAGATCCAGAATCCGGTGATCGATGCCTATCTGGACGCGCTGCCCAAGGGGGTCGAGCCGCGCATCATGGCCTCACGCAGCGTCTTCGTCGCCGACGACCATCGTGAGGCAATGCGGCTCGCAGACATTGGGCTGCGCCGCGCGCTGCCGCAATTCATGAAGGGCGGTCACGCCAAGCCCGGCGAGACGCTGGAGGAGATGATCATTGCGTTCGACACCCATGTCGGCGATGCCGATCACGTCATTGCCTCGCTGCGGGCCGATGCGACGCTGGAACGGGTGACCGATCTCGTGTTCCAGGTGCATTCGGTCGATGCGCCGCACCCTTACGTCCTGCGCTCGATCGAGCTGGTCGCGGAGAAGGTCGCGCCGGCGCTGGGCTGGACCCGGACGGCGGGCGAAGTGGCGCTGGCGGTCTAGCCGGAATGAATGTGATCGCGTTGCACGGGGCTGAATGATGCCAACTGAAGATATCATCGACACGCTCGCCGGGATCGAGCCGGGCTCGGCGCTCGACGTCATCCGCGCCCGCCGCCTGCAGGCGCGTGAGAATGCGCAGAAGAGCTATCGCTCCTTGTTCGAGCCGATCGACGCGAGCGATTTTTCGCTTGCCGAACGTGCCGCGGTCGCGGCCTTCGTGACCGGGCTTCATGGCGAATCGCCCGTCGCCGCCTTTTATCGCGAGAAGCTTGCAGCGAACGCGGAAGCCGCACGCCTGGCGGAGGCGATCGACGCCGAGATCGCGCGGGGAAGGACGTCGGGCCCGTATGGCGCCTTTCCGGCTGGCCCGTTGTCGATCGAGAACAAGGCCGGGCTGATCTACCGCGTGAGTGCGGAGCGCAAGGCCGCCCTCGGTCCGCGGCTCGTCGCGGCGCTCGAGCATGCGCATCTTCTGGTGTTCCGGCCGCGCGATGCCGCGTCCGCCGACATGAAGGCGCTGCTCGCCGCCGGCTGGTCGACCACCGGCATCGTCACCTTCTCCCAGCTCGTCGCGTTCCTGTCATTCCAGCTGCGGGTCGTCAGCGGCCTGCGCGCGCTCGCTGCGGCAAGCGCTTAGGAGACCGCAATCATGAGCACCGTCAATCCCCCTGTCGTCTTCACCCAGGACGAGCTCGGTTGGGTCTCCTGGATCGATCCGCTGCCCGAGGCCGAGTTGACCGAGCGGCATTACGCCGGCCTGGTCGATCGCGCCCGCGCCAAGTCGGACTATTTCCGCCTCCTCGTGCGCGATCCCGAAGTGCTGGAAGCCCGCACCAAGACCGACAAGGACATCTTCTACAACGTTGCCGACGGCCTGCCGCGTGCCGAGCGGGAGCTCGCGGCCGCCGCGACCTCGCGCTACAACGGCTGCATCTATTGCGCCTCGGTGCATGCGCGCTTCGCCAGCACCTATTCCAGGCGCCGCGAGGACGTGCAGCGTCTGCTCGACGAGGGCGTCGGGGCCGATCTCGGCGAGCGCTGGAATGCCGTGGTCAAGGCCTCCGTGGCGCTGGCCGCGACGCCGATCGCGTTCGGTCCTGACAATATCGCGGAGCTGCGCCGCGCCGGTCTCGACGATGCCGAGATCGTCGACGTCATCAACGGCGCTTCGTTCTTCAACTGGGCCAACCGGCTGATGCTGTCGCTCGGCGAGCCCTCGAAATAGGCAATCTGACCGGCACAAGATTTGCTGATTGTTTCAACCTGCTTGTTTCAACATTTGAGTGGATGGAGCCGCGCATGAGCAACATCGATCGTCGTACCCTGGTCAAGGGCTCGCTTGCCGCCATGATGGCGGGAGCGGCCTTCTCGCGCAGTGCCTTCGCGCAATCGTCCGAACCGATCCTGCTCGGCGTCAGCGGCCCGCTGACGGGACCGAACGCGCAATACGGCACGCAGTGGAAGCAGGGCTTCGATCTCGCGCTCGACGAGATCATGGCGGCCGGCGGCATCAACGGGCGCAAGCTCGCCTATCAATTCGAGGACAGCCAGAGCGATCCGCGCCAATCGGTGGCGATCGCCCAGAAGTTCGTGTCCGATCCCCGGATCGTCTTGGAGCTCGGCGATTTCTCCAGCCCGGCCTCGATGGCGGCCTCGCCGATCTACCAGCGCGGCGGCCTCGTGCAATTCGGCTTCACCAACTCGCACCCCGATTTCACCAAGGGCGGCGACTTCATGTGGAGCACCTCCGTCAGCCAGGCCGACGAGCAGCCGCTGCTGGCGGCCTATGCCGTGAAACGTCTCGGCCTCAAGAAGCTCGCGGTGCTGCACCTCAACACCGATTGGGGCCGCACCAGCCGGGACTATTTCGTCAAGGCGGCGAAGGAATACGGCGCGGAGGTCGCGGTGACCGAGGGCTATATCGCGGAGGAGCGCGACTTCCGCTCGACGCTGGTGCGCGTGCGCGATGCCAATCCGGACGGGCTGATCCTGATCTCCTATTATTCCGACGGCGCGCTGATCGCCCGTCAGGTGCGGCAGGTCGGCCTCAAGCAGGTGATCTGCGCCGCGAGCTCGGTCTACTCGCCGAAATTCATCGAGCTCGGCGGCGAGGCGGTCGAGGACGTCCATCTCGGCACGCGCTATTTCCCGCAGGATCCCAGGCCCGAGGTGAAGAAGTTCATCTCCGGCTTCAAGGCCAAGTACAACGGGCAGGAGCCCGATGCCTTCAACGCCTATTCCTACGATGCGATGAACATGGCCGCCGCCGTCGTCAAGATCGGCGGCACCGACCGCCGCGCGATCCGCGATGCCTTCGCGAAAGTGAAGGACGTCTCCAGCGTCATCTTCGGCCAAGCTACGTTCGACGTCGAGAGTCGCCGCGTCAAGGGCGCTATGAACGCCGAGCTCGTCGTTCGCAAGGGCCAGTTCGCGCTCTGGGACGGCAAGCCGACCTGACCTGACGGCCGGAGCATTCGCTCCGGTCGCCTTCCTTTCCACGCGGGGACCCACGTTTGTCTTCCTGGCTCGACTACACCATCAACGGACTGATCGTCGGCAATGTCTATGCCCTGGTTGCGGTTGGGCTCGCGCTGATCTTCGGCGTCAGCCGGCTGATCAACTTCGCGCAAGGGTCGATCTATCTGGTCGGCGCCTATGTCGGCTGGGTCGCGGTGGTGCAGCTGCATACGCCGCTGCCGCTTACCATCATCGTGGTCGCCGCTTCTGCCGCGCTGGTCGGGCTGATCATCGAGCGGTTCGGGCTGCGGCCGCTGCAGAACTCGGTGCGGATCGCGCCGCTGCTCGCGACCATCGGCATCAGCTTCGTGCTCGATCAGCTGGTGATGCTGACCTTCTCGCCCAATCCGCGCGCGCTGCCGAGCCAGTTGCCGGACGTGCGCTTCCAGGTCGGTGGCGGCACCATCGGTCCGCTCGACCTGCTGATCGCCGGCGTCGGCATCACCAGCGCGCTGCTGCTGTTCGTGTTCCTGCGCTACTCCAAGCTCGGCTGGGCGGTGCGCGCCGCCTCGCAGGACCGCGACGCGGCGATGCAGATGGGCGTCGACGTCAACCGCGTCAATCAGGCCGTGTTCGGCATCGCCGCTGCGCTCGGCGGCGTCTCCGGCATGCTGGTCGGCATGTACTACAACCAGATCGACACCGCGATGAGCCTGCAGGCGACGCTCAAGGGCGTCGTCGCCGAAGTCGTCGGCGGCGCCGGCAACGTGCCCGGCGCGGTCGTCGGCAGCCTGCTGCTGGGACTGGTGGAAAGCTACGGCGTCGCCGTGTTCGGCACCAGCTACCGCAATCTGTTCGCGTTCCTGTTGCTGGTCGTCGTGCTCGTGCTGCGGCCGAACGGCCTGTTCGCCAGCGCGCGGCAGGCGCCGCCCGAGCCGCTCACCGGCACCTTCATCGCGCCGAGCCGCCCCCTGCGCATTCCGCGCTGGGCCCTGGCTGTCGCGGCGGCGATCTTCGCGATCCTGCCGTTATTCCCGGTATCGTTCTACGTGCTTCAGACCCTGATCAACGCCTGGCTGCTCGGCATGCTCGCGCTCAGCCTGACGCTGGTCGCGGGCACGATCGGCCAGGTCTCGCTCGGTCACGCCGCGCTGCTCGCGATCGGCGCCTATACCTCCGCGCTGCTGTCGCTCACGTTCTCCGCTCCGGTCGGCCTCGCCATCATCGGCGGTGGCCTGATGAGCGCCGCGCTCGGCACCACGCTGATCTCGCCGTCGTTCCGCCTGCGCGGGCACTATGTCTCGATCGCGACGCTTGCCATCGGCGAGATCGTCTCGCTGGTGATCCTGAACTGGGAAGGCGTCACGCGCGGCCCGATCGGAATCTCAGGCATCCCGCCGCTGTCGCTGTTCGGCTACGATCTGATCAGCCCAAACTCGATCTACTGGTTCAGCTTCGCGGTGATGGTGGTGCTGGCGCTGCTGCAGGGGCGGCTGCTGACCTCGCATCTCGGCCGCAGCTTCCGCGCCATCCGTGACGACGACATCGCCGCGCGCGCCTATGGTCTCAGCCTGAACCGCTACAAATCGCTGGCCTTCATCTTCGGCGGCTTTGCCGCCGGCATCAGCGGCGGCATCGCGGCGCACCTGTATTCCTACATCAACCATGAGACCTTCAACACGCAGCAGTCCATTCTGGCGCTGACCGTCGTCATCCTCGGCGGCCTCGGCAATGTCGTCGGCGCGATTCTCGGATCGGTGGCGCTGGTCGGCCTGCCCGAATTGTTCCGGATCGCGGCGGAGTATCGCATCCTGATTTACGGCATCGTGCTGCTGCTGCTCGTGCGGTTCAGGCCGCAGGGCCTGCTGGGGACGATCTGATGGGGGAGCACGCACCTATGCTGTCCCTGCGCGGGCTGACGCGCCGCTTCGGCGGCCTCACCGCCGTCGACGCCATCGATCTCGATCTCGCCAAAGGCGAGCTGATCAGCATCATCGGCCCGAACGGCGCCGGCAAGACCACGCTGTTCAACCTCGTCACCGGCCTCGACCGGCCCGACGCGGGTACGGTTCACTTCGAAGGCCAGGAGATCACGGGCCTGTCGCCGGAACGGCTCGCGGCCGAGGGCATCGCGCGCACCTTCCAGCTCGGCCGCGTCTTCGGCAATCTCAGCGTGATGGACAACGTCCTGATCGGCGCGCACACGCGCTTGCGCGCCGTGAAGCCGGCCGTGCCGGTGATCGGCCCGCTGCTGGAGCTTGGCCTTGCGCTGTTGCGTCCCGCCAGTGTCAGAGCAGAAGAGGAGCAGCTGCGCGAAGACGTGAAGGCCATTCTCGCGCGCTTCGGCGAGCGGCTCTTGCCGCGGATCGACCAGCCCGCCTACAGCCTGTCCTACGCCAACCGCCGCCGCGTCGAGATCGCGCGCGCGCTCGCGCTTAAGCCGCGCCTGTTGCTGCTGGACGAGCCGACCGCCGGCATGAACCCGACCGAGACCGCGGAGATGCAGGGGCTGGTCGCCGAGCTCAAGGCGGAAGGTCTCACCATCCTGCTGATCGAGCACAAGCTCGAGATGGTGATGCGCCTCTCCGACCGCGTCATCGTCATGGACGAAGGCAAGAAGATCGCGGAAGGCCCGGGCGAACAGGTGCGCAACGATCCCAAGGTGATCGAGGCCTATCTCGGCCATGGGCTGTCGGGGACGGCGGAGCAGGAGAGTGCGGCATGACGACGAGCGCCCCCGAACCGCTGCTGACACTGTCGAACGTCAATACATTCTACGGCCAGGCCCAGGTGCATTTCGACCTGTCGATCACGGTCGCGCGCGGCCACATCGTCTGCCTGCTCGGCGGCAATGCCAGCGGCAAGTCGACGACGATGAAGATCATCCTTGGCCTCGTCAAACCGCGTTCGGGCGAGGTGACCTTCGACGGCGCCTCGCTCATCGGGCTGACGACGCCGCAGATCGTCCGCCGCGGCATCGCCTCGGTGCCGGAGGCGCGGCGGCTGTTTGCGGACATGAGCGTGCGCGAGAACATCCTGATGGGCGCCTTCGTGCGCAACGATCGCGAGGCGATCGCGCAGGATCTCGACAGGATGCTGACACTGTTTCCGAAGCTCGGCCAGCGGCTGTCGCAGCGTGCCGGCTCGCTCTCCGGCGGCGAGCAGCAGATGGTCGCGATGGCGCGGGCGCTGATGAGCCGACCCCGCATGATCGTGATGGACGAGCCGACCATGGGCCTGTCGCCGCTCTATGTCGATCGCGTGCTGGAGCTGATCAGGACCATCAACCAGGAGGGCGTCTCGGTGTTCATGGTCGAGCAGAACGCCAGCCTCGCGCTCGAGATCGCGCATGAGGCCTATGTGCTGCAGACCGGCAAGATCGTGCTGTCGGGCCCGGCGCGGGCGTTGAAGGACGACCCCCGCATTCGTGATGCCTATCTCGGCGGCTCCGAGGCGGCCTGACGTAGTGCGCTGACCTCTCCACGTCATGGCCGGGCTTGACCCGGCCATCCACGTTTCGCCTCCTGGCAGGAAGAACGTGGATGCCCGGGACAAGCCCGGGCATGACGACTTCCATCTCGTATTAGGCCGACGCCGCGCTCGCGACCTGCTCCGCCGGCAAATCATCGCCATTGGGGTCGCCCGGCGTGGTGGCCCAGGCCAGCTCCACCAGCGTCACGATGCGGCGACCGCCGCCGTCGAGCTGGACCACGATCAGGCCCTGTTCCTCCATGTAGCCGAGCAGCCGCTGCGCCCGGCGCAGCGAATGCGAGCCATAGGCCCGCGCGATCGCGGCGTCGCCGGGGCAGGGCCAGCCTTCCTTGGCGGCGCGCGCGATCATCATGAACACGCCCTGCATGTCGTCGGGCAGAATCGACGCGCGCAGCGTTACGTCCTGCCAGGCGTCGTCTTCAGTGAGATCGGTGCCGAGCCCGGCGCGCGCATGCGTCAGCATGCGGCGAAACTCGTTGAGGTCGGGCACCGCCGACCCGAGGCCCTCGATGCGGCAGCGGACCACGAACTCCTGGTAGAGCACGCCGATGGCGCGGAAGCCCGCGTCCGGCGCGGCGAGCACGGCCCGCAGCGTACGGTCCACGCGCTCGCGCCGTTCGGCGAGCTCCTCGGCGCTGACCGGCACCTCGACCGCTTCCGGCTGGATCACCGGGGCGGCGGCCTTCGCGGCACGAAGCTGCTCCAGCAGATCCGGCGCCGGCCGGCGCTGCGGCCGGCTGGCATCGGGCGGCGGCGCGGCCAGGATCACGGCGCGCGCATCCTCCAGCGTCGCTTCGGGCAGCGGCATCAGGCGCGGCGTCGAGTTGCGCGGAGAGGTGTCGGTCGGGCCGATGTTCAGGCGCAGCGGACGGCGCGACAGCGCAGGCCCCAGCGCCATGAACTGTCCGCGCTCGAGGTCGCGAAAGGCTTCGGCCTGCCGCCGCTCCATGCCGAGCAGATCGGCGGCGCGCGCCATGTCGATGTCGAGGAAGGTCCGGCCCATCAGGAAGTTGGAGGCTTCCGCCGCGACGTTCTTGGCGAGCTTCGCCAAACGTTGCGTCGCGATGATGCCGGCGAGCCCACGCTTGCGGCCGCGGCACATCAGGTTGGTCATGGCGCCGAGCGAGAGCTTTCGCGCTTCGTCCGAGACTTCGCCCGCCACCGCCGGCGCGAACAGCTGCGCCTCGTCGACGACCACGAGCATCGGATACCAATGGTCGCGGTCGACGTCGAACAGGCCGCCGAGAAACGCGGCGGCGCGCCGCATCTGGTTCTCCGCGTCGAGACCTTCGAGATTGAGCACGGTGGAGACGCGATGCAGCCGCGCGCGTTCGCCGGCAACCTGAAGGCCGCGCTCGGTGTGATCCTCGGCCTCGATCACCAGATGGCCGAAGCGCTCGGCCAGCGTGACGAAATCGCCTTCGGGGTCGATGATGGCCTGCTGCACCCAGGGCGCACTCTGTTCCAAGAGCCGCCGCAGCAAATGCGATTTGCCGGAACCGGAATTGCCCTGCACGAGGAGGCGGGTCGCCAAGAGTTCCTCGAGGTCCATGGCGGCCGCGGCGCCCGCCGTGGTCTGCCCCATCTCGATCGCAACCGTCATGTCCCCGACTCAAGTCCTCGTCATTCGCGGACTGCGGCTTATCAATCCGAGCGCGGCGCGTCGAGCGGCACGGGCTTGATCATGCCGCGTTGCCCACGGCGGCGTTCCGGTCTGATTCGATCTGCCGTAGAAGTGCGGGACGAGAGAGGACTTGCGGATCGTCGTCCTCGTTCGCGGGCATTTCGGCGGCTTAGGCGCCGATTCCGGGCTTTGGGGACCGGATTCGATGATGAAGATCAAACCAGCCTGGCCCCGGGCCTGGTAATCAGGCGCATGAGCTTCCTGACCTTCCTCGCAGCGACCTATTTCCTGCTCGCCGTGCCCGGGCCGACCAACACCTTGCTCGCGACATCGGGCGCGGGGATCGGCATTGCGCGCTCGCTTCGTCTGCTCGTTGCCGAGCTGTGCGGCTATCTGCTGGCGATTGCCCTGCTGCGGCTCGCGCTCGGCCCCATCGTCGGCGACATCCCGATCGCGGCGCTCGTGCTTCGCGTCGCGGTGACCGTCTATATCCTCTGCCTCGCCTTCATGCTCTGGCGGGTCAACACACGCGAGCTTCGCGACGGTGCACCGGTGACGTTCGGCCAGGTGCTGTTCGCGACGCTGCTCAACCCGAAAGCGCTCGTGTTCGCTTTCCTGCTCCTGCCGCTCGAGGCTGGGCCGCTCGAATTGTTGCCCTGGTTCGGCGCGATCGCGCTTCAGATTCTCACGGCCGGTGCCGCGTGGATCGCGCTCGGCGCAACGCTCGGCGGTGGCGCCCGTCGCCTCGGCCATCCACATTTGGTCACGCGCATCGGCGCGGTCACGCTGGTTGCCGTGACCGGCCTGATCTGGCTTCAATCCTTCCTGACGGCCTGAAGCGCCCCGCCCCGCCCGTAACGGCGCGCTTACTGCGCGCCGGAGCCGCCCTGCACGATCTTCTCGTTCAGCTTCTGGTCCACGGTGTCGACCGTGCGGTCGATCTCGGCGTTGGGCACGCCGAGCTGATGCGAGATCAGCTTCACCAGGAGGTCGACGCGTTCGATGAAGGGCGCGCCACTTGCGACCGCCCGTGCGGCCGATGACGGCTTGAGCAGGCTCTCGGCGGCCTTGGCGTATTTCGCGAACGGCACCTGGTCCTGCGGATCGGCGCCGAGGCGGCGCGCGATCGCGTCGACATGGTCGTAAATCGTCTGCGAGCGCTTGAGGTCGCCGTGCACGGCGTCGCGGATCGACTGCGGCTCGCTGGGCGTGATGCAGCGGTAATTGCCGGTGAGCAGCATCGACCATTTCGCCAGCGGCACGAACAGGGAATCGAATACTTTCAGCTTCACCGGAACGTCGTGGCCGTCGAGCGTCACCGCATCGATGTCGGCTTCGAGTTCGCGCAGCACCTTGTTGTGCTTCTCGTCGGCAAAGACCGACGCCTTGAAGTTGGTGGGCAGGCCGACATGCAGCACGTTGGCGGCTTCTTCCGGCGGACGGAACGCCTGTGGGTCGGGCGAGCACAGCGTCACCAGCCCCGGCTCGAACCGCTCCCACACCTGCGCGTTGGTGTAGGCCTCTTCCAGATCCATGTCGGCGAGCGCCGGAATCCGCTTCAGATAGGGCAGCGGCGGCATGTTCATGATCGACAGGCACGGCAGCTTCGCCGCGGCGATCTTGACCATGAGAACGCGCACCGTGTGGTTGGTATATTGCGGCTCCTGCATCGCAAGGCCGACCAGATCGTAGCGGGAGAGATCGACATTGGCCGGGGTCACCGCGTCGAGCTTGCCCGGAAGGTCGCGCGAGAAGATCGCCCGGTGCACCGCCTCGTCACGCAACTTGATGCGCACCTCGGTACCTTCGCGATTGATCAGCTCCGCGGTCTTGGCGCGGCAGACCAGGGTCACGTTGTGCCCGGCCATCAGCAGCTTCGTGCCCAGCAGCGAGCCGTAAGAAGCCCCGAGAATCAATATGTTGCGCGCCATGCTCCGTCCCTTTGACAATCTGTGCGATTTTTCAGCCCCGGCCGTCATCCGCGGGCGAGTTGCCGGCATGTAAAGCGAAGTGCGCGGGGATGGCAACTGGGATAATGCATACAAGGCCGCGCGAAGCCTGGGGCGAGCGCGGGAGCAATCTAGAATTGCCCGCGGAGGGATTCTGGATTCGCTTCGTCGCAAGGGCTCGTCGCAAGGAGGATGACGGCGCTGCCCGGGCCATTCGCCCGGAAATCGCGCGCGCTTCAGCCCTGGCTCGCGATCCGCGCGCGGTCGAGATGTTCCTCGATCTTCGGGCGGTCTCGGGTGCGCTCGAAGCTGGTGCACAGCAATTCGGTTTCCTCGAGCGAGATCGGGGCGCGATACAGCCGGCACATGAATTCGGCGCCTGCGCGTGCCTTGGGAGTAGCAGGGCCGCGTTCGGCGAGAAACATGCAGTCACGGCAGATGCTGGCATCGAGCCGCTGATGGGCCGCGTCGAGGTGATTGAGGACGTCGCGGAGCGAGTCGCGCAGCCCGACGCATCCGTCGTTCCCGAGTGCCGCGACCGCATTCACCACGTGATTGATCGGGTCGTGCTGGCTGAGGCATTTCTCGCCCTGGGCGGTGACGTGCAGGACGACGGAGCGCTTGTCCTCCTGCGACGGCTTCCTCACCAGATAGGACTTGCTCTCCAGCGTCTTCACGATTTGCGATGCAGTCGCTCTGGTGGAGCCGATGAAGCCGGCAAGCGCAGACGGCGTGCGCGAAAACCTGTTGGCTCGGCCGAGAAAGCGCAGCGCCATCCATTCCCGATCGCGCAGTCCATGCCGATTGCCTTCGAAATACAAAGCCCTCGCCGCTTGAACCAGCAGCTCGACGGCCTCTCGTGCCAATGGCATGAATCTACCCCGTCCCCGGAACTACGTCAGCGACGTCTCGACGCCGCTTTGCGCCCTGGCTCACGAATCCGTCGAGAGACGCCGGACGGCTGAAGGTGTCCGATGAGAAAATCGTGCCGAGCTCTAGCGTCGTCGTCGCACGGGAGCCCGAGTCGCCGCCGCGAGCAGACGATGGATCGGAGTAGTTCAACCGAGGCCCCTAAAGTTCAAGTCACGAGCAGACGTTTCTTGTATTCAACCAAAACGATGAATGAGCTTCTCAACAAAATCAAGTCAAGACACTCGGGGAGACTGGATGTCGTTGCACTCGAATGTAACGTTCAAGACAATCTCGTTCGTCGGAACACATGATGGTGAACGCGGCGAACGCGATACGTTGCGCAACGAGCAGCATGCGCGCAACTATGCGACGGTTTGATTGCACGGCACGCTATTGTCTGTCGTTGATGCAAGTTGATCGCTGCTTGTGCACGACGACGATGTATATCGCGAGGTCATCCACAATCGTGCGATCTCCAGGTGAATGGTCGGGGAACTCACAGAAATTGCACGCGACGGTTGTTTTGGCTGCAGGCCCCGAATCGCCCGTTCCATCGTCACCGTCCTGTCCTGTCGCCCGACGTGCGGGCACTGGAAGTCGGTGGCGGCCGTGCACGTGCATGCGCTGGAAGCGTGGCGCGCATGCGCAATCGGCTGTCGATAACAAGGCGCGATGCGAGGGCACCGTGCGCCGGCAGGCGCTCCGAGCTGCTAGTCGCCCTTGAGCATGTCCCGGAGCTCACGGAACGGATCGGCGCTCGGGGGAGCCGAAGCGTCTTGCCGCATCGCGCTGTAGATTCTCGGGACCATGTCGATCGCCTGGTCGAGGCCCGAATCGCGCCCCGACTGGTACCCGCCCATCAGGCGAAGGTCGCGCGTGTCCTCGTATTTGGCGATCATGGCGCGCAGCTTGCTCACCAACTCGCGCTCCTCGGGATCCCAGATGTTATGGGCGAGGCGGGAGACCGAGGCCAGAACGTCGACGGCGGGATAGCGCGCCTGGTCGGCGATGTGCCTGGACAGCACGATATGTCCATCGAGCGTGCTGCGGATGGTGTCCGCGATCGGCTCGTTGTGATCGTCGCCATCGACCAGCACGGAGAAGATCCCGGTGATGGTGCCGGAGCCTTCCTCGCCGGGGCCGGCGCGCTCCAACAGGCGCGGCAGATCGGTGAAGACCGTCGGCGCGTAGCCGCGCGCGACCGCGGGCTCGCCGGCCGCGAGCGCGACCTCGCGGGCGGCGTGGGCGAAACGGGTGATCGAATCGACCATGAGCAGCACCGATTCGCCCCGGTCGCGGAAATATTCGGCGACCGCCATGGCCGTCTTCGGCGCCAGCCGCCGCATCATCGGGCTTTCGTCTCCCGTCGACACGATGGTGACGGCGCGCTGGCGATCGTTGCCCAGCACATCCTCGATGAACTCGCGCACCTCGCGGCCGCGCTCGCCGACCAGGGCCAGCACGACGGTGTCGAAACCCTGGCTGCGCGCGAGCATCGCAAGCAGCGTCGATTTGCCGACGCCGGAGCCGGCAAAGATGCCGACGCGCTGGCCGGCGCAGATCGGCGCGAACAGATCGATGACGCGCACGCCGGTGCGCAGCGGCTTGTGCACGCGTGCGCGCTTCATGGCCGACGGCGCCTCGGCCTCAGCCGAGACCGCCTGGGGGCCCGGGGTGAGGGGGCCGAGGCCATCCAGCGGCGCGCCGAGGGCGTTGATGACACGGCCCTTCCAGCTCGGGTCGGGCGCAAATGACAGAGGCGGCATCCGGTAGGCGACCGAGCCGAGGCCGCCGGCAAATTGCCGGTCGAAGGGCTTCGCCACGATGCCCTCGCTGTCGATCCGCACCACCTCGCCGATCTGGGGCTTGCCGGCCGAATTGACGCCGATGAGCTCGCCGAGCCTGACGAAGCGCGACAGGCCGGAGACACGGAAATGCGTCGGCGCGATCTCGGAGATCGCGCCGCTGACGCTTGCCAGGGGAGTGCTCTGCTGAAGCTCCAGCAGCGCCCACTCGAGTTGCCGAAGAGCGTTCAAGGAAACCGTCCAACCTCAATCCTGGTGCGCGCGAGGCGCGCTTCTACTTGCCGGGTTCGCCCAGCGTCCGAATGGCGTTCTGAAGCGAGCTCTCGGTGCCCTCGATCATCGAATTGGTGCCATCGAAGGCGCGCGAGGCCGCGATCAGCTTGGTCAATTCCATCATGGGATTGGCCCCGGAGCCCTCGACATAGCCCTGCTTGAAGCCGTCGCGCGAGAAATCGGCGATGGCGGTCGCGGGCCGGTCCGGCGTCACGCCGGAATTGCCGTAGCGTTCGAGATTGGCATCAGCGGGAATGTTGAACAGGCCGATGGTGCCGATCTCGTTGTTGTCCTGGGTGATCGCACCGCTGCGGGCAATCGAGATCGGCCCGCCGTTCGGGTCGAGCGTGATCTGCGCGCCGCCGGAATCGACGATCGGAAAGCCGCTCACGGTCTGAAGATCGCCGTTGGGGGCGATCTGGAGGCGGCCGTCGCGGGTATAGACCGTGCCGTTCGGGCCGGCGAAGGCGATCCAGCCCTGTCCGACCACGGCGACGTCGAGCGGGTTGCCGCTCTCGGTGATGTTGCCCATCTCGCGCGAGATGATGTTGTCGCCGGGCGAAGAGAAGGCGACCGGGTTCGGGCCCGCCTTGGACAGCACGGTCTCGAACTTCACCACGTCGGTGCGGAACGCCGCCGTGTTCACGTTGGCGACATTGTTGGCGATCGTCTGGAGGCGCTTTTCGAGGGCGACCTGCGCCGACAATCCCACATAGAGGGCCGATTGCATGTGCTACTTTCCGAGCCGGATGGACTGAAGTTTCGAGAGCATGTCGATATCCATGCCGGCCGACGTCGACGCGCCGCCGATCAGGACCAGTGCGGGATTGGTCGAGCTGTCGCTCTGGGCCTGGGTCGCGTCCCACATCGCCGCAAAGCGCTGCACGAACCTGGTGACCTTGGCCGGATCCTGGAAATCGGTGAGCTTGACCTTGTTCGTGATCATCTTGGCCTGGGCGTCGATGTCGGCCGCGCTGATCGTCGAGGGCAGGCCGAGCGCGGTCTGAACCACCTGCGTCAGCGCCTTGTCGGCGAGGACCTGGTAGGCGGTCGTGATCGTGGAGGCCTTGCGGGTGAAATAGAGCGCCAGCCGCAGGCCCTCGTTCTGGTCGCCGGCCTTCTGCTCCATCGTCTGCCTGACGTATTGGGTCGCCGTTCCGGTCGTGGCCTGGGTGGTCTTGGTCGCGTTGCTGCCGAGGGCGGCGAAATTGAAGGCGCTGGCGAATTCCCGGTAGCGCGTGTCGGTCAGCTTGTTGGCGAAGGTGTTCTTGTTTGCGACACCCTCGGTCAGCACCTTGCGCATGAACGCCTTGGCATAGGTCATGTCGCTGAGGCCGTAGGCCTTCATCGCATAGGAATAGATGCGATAGTCCTTCAGGAAATCGTCGATCGTCTTCACGTTGCCGATGTGGCTCAGGAAGTAATCGGTCTCGCGGCTGACGTCCGGCTGCTTCGCGACCTGCGTCAGCGACTTGCCCATGTCCTTGGTCAGTCGGGTGTAGTCCGCGATGGTGGATAGCATGACACGCGCCTCTCTGGCCGCCGTTGCGGCGCGGCGTCAAGGTGCCGCCAATTGCTTGCGCGAGGCTGGCGATACGGGAAGCCAGCTTCGCGCAAGGCTCGCCGACTAGATATTCCCGATGGGATCGGCGATGGAGCGGCGCGTTGGGCAGTTTCGTGGGGGTTTTCATCACGGTAGCGGCGCTGCTGGGCGGCTTTGCCGCCATGGGCGGGCACCTGGCCGTGCTCATGCAGCCCTGGGAGTTCGTGATTATCGTCGGCACTGCGGTCGGCACCTTCATCGTGGCCAATCCGTGGAAGACGGTCGTGGACACCGGCGTTGCCTGCCTGCAGGCCATCACCGGCGCGGTGCCGAGTGAGCGCTACTATCTCGACCTGCTCGGGGCGCTTCATGCCCTGATGCGCGAGCTCAGGGGCAAGGGCCGCAACGAGGTGGAAGCGCATATCGACGATCCCGCCTCTTCCGAGATCTTCAAGGCGTTCCCGAGCGTGCTCGGGGATCCCTCGCTGCTCCAGTTCATCTGCGATTATGTCCGCCTCATCATCATGGGCAATGCGCGCACGCATGAGATCGAGGCCCTGATGGACGAGGAAATCCACACCATCGTGAAGACCAAGCTGATGCCTTACCATGCGCTGGTGACGGTGTCCGAGGCGCTGCCAGCGCTCGGCATCGTCGCTGCGGTGCTCGGCGTCATCAAGGCGATGGGTGCGCTCGACCAGTCGCCGAAGCTGCTGGGCGGCTTCATCGGCGCGGCGCTTGTGGGCACCTTCGCCGGCATCTTCCTGTCCTACGGCGTGCTTTCGCCCTTCGCGATCAAGATCAAGATGACGCGCGAGAAGAGGTGCCGGCCCTACATCATCGTCAAGCAGACGCTGCTGGCCTTCATGAACGGCGCGATGCCGCAGATCGCCGTCGAGCACGGCCGCAAGATGATCGCGAGCAGCGAGCGCCCGTCGATCGACGTCGTCGAGAACGAGACGATCGCAGGTCCCAAGGCCGCCGTTACCGAGCCCGAACCCAAGGCTGCCCGCGCATGATGATGGAAGACGTCGAAGTCGATCAGCGCAAGCAGCTGCCGAACTACCTGCTGGACGCCGCCGGCATATCGATCGAACGTATGCCGATGCTCAATGTGATCTTCGATCGCATGGCGGCATCGTGCACCGACAGCCTGCAGCCGATGGCCGGAACGCCCTGCTATTTCTCGGTCAACGGCATCACCAACGACCGCGTCGGCGACATCGTCAAGGACTACGAGGCCAACGCGGTCGCCGCCGTGCTCTATGCCGAGCAGTGGGATTCGCGCGTCATCATCATGCTCGACCGCGATTTCGTGTTCACGATGGTGGAAGCGATGTTCGGCTCGGACGGCGCCGAGCCGCCGCTCGACGTCGAGCGCGCGTTCTCGAACATCGAGATCCGGCTGGTGCAGGCGCTGTTCGAGCGCTTCGCCAAGGCGCTGCAATCCGCCTTCGCCGGCACCTCCAACGTCACCTTCCGCGTCGAGCGGGTCGAGACCGCGATGGCTTCGCTGGCGATCGGGCGAAGCGGCAACATGTCGATCTGCGCGAACATCATGTTGCAGGCGCTGTACCGCGGCGGCCAGATGTTCCTCATCATTCCGCACTCAGCGCTCAACCCGCTCCGGCAGAAGCTGGCCCACGTCGTCGTCAGCGATGGCCGCGCTTCCGATCCGCGCTGGCGCGAGCAGATGGAGAGCGAGGTCCAAAGGACCGAGGTGACGCTGAGCGCGGTGCTCGACGAAAAGATGCTGACCCTCGGCGACGTCGTCAAGTTCCATGTCGGGCAGGTGCTCGAGCTTGAAGCTACGCCGCGCACGCTGGCCCGTCTCGAAAGCAACAATCAAGTGCTGTTCTGGTGTCAGATCGGCCAGCTTGATGGCTATTACGCCATGCAGGTGGCCGATCCCGTGGATCAGAAACGGGAGTTCGTCGATGATATCCTATCTCGTTGATGCCGTGCTGCTGATCGCGCTCGCCTTCACCAGCATGCGGGTGACCCGGATGCACCGCGAGCTGGCGCGCTTGCGCAGCTACCAGGGCGAGTTCTCCACCATCGTGCACGAGACCGCGGGCGCCTTCGACACGGTCATCACCGCGGCGCACGATTCCACCGCCAATCTCGGGCGGCTCGCCAACGTGCTGACCACCAAGATCGATCAGGCCAATGAGGCGATCGCGGCGCTCGACGCCCGCGCCGGGCTTGCGCCGGCCGCGACCGCAGGCGGCGCCGAAGTGAACAAGCACTGAAGCCGAAGCCGGCGAAACCATACGATCGGAACGCCGAGGCGCTCCGGGAGCGGAAATACCAAGAGGCGATACCATGGCGCAATCCTTCGACTATGACCCTGCCACGCGAGCACCTGCCTCCGAGGAGGGGCATGCCGACACGAGCCCGCTGGAGCGGCTGGCGGAGATCGCCGCGCGCACGGCGGAGGAGAGCGGCAAGTTCGCCAATGTCGATGCCATCCTGCGCATTCCGGTCACCATGCAGGTGGTGCTGGGATCGGCGACCATTCCGGTCGCGAACCTGATGAAGCTCGGCCGCGGCGCGGTCGTTCCGCTCGACCACCGGGTCGGCGAGCCCGTCGACGTCGTCGTCAACGGCCGCATCGTCGCCCGCGGCGAGGTCGTCGTCGTCGAAGAGGACAATTCCCGTTTCGGCGTCTCGCTCACGGAGATCGTCGGACCGCTGGGGCAGGGTGATAGCTGACCATGGCGGCACAGGTCGGCATCGCCCCCATCAAGCAGCGAGGCGTTGCCACGCTGGGCGGAACGGAAAAGGTCGCGGCGCTCCTCCTGGCGATGGGCCGGCAGGCGGCCGCGAGCGTGCTTCAGCAGTTCGAGCCGCAGGAGATCCGCATCGTCACCAAGGCCGCGGCGGAACTGCGGCCGATCACGGCGCAGGAGCTCGAGGGGATCGTCGAGGAGTTCGCCCAGCAGTTCTCGATGGGCGCCAACATCCTCGGCACGCTCGGCGGTCTCGAGGCCGTGCTCGGTGACGTGCTCCCGGCCGATCAGGTCTCGCAGATCATGTCCGACCTGCTCGGCAATTCGAGCCGGTCGGTGTGGGACCGCGTCTCGTCGGTGTCTGAAAACTCGCTCGCGAGCTACCTGTCCAAGGAGCATCCGCAGACCGCGGCGCTGATCCTGTCCAAGGTCAAGCCGGCCTGCGCCGCCAAGGTCATGAGCCAGCTGCCCTCGAGCCTGCGCAACGAATTGATGCGGCGCGTGCTGAGCCTCAAGCCGATCGTCGACGACGCCATGAGGGTGCTCGAGAAGACGCTGCACGAGGACCTGACGCTGAACTTCGCCCGCAACCTCGGCGCCGACACTTACGCCCGCGTCGCCGACATCATCAACAAGATGGAGCGCGGCCACATCGAGGACATGCTGAAGAGCCTGTCGGAAAAACGGCCGAAGTCGGCCGAGGTCCTGAAGGAGCTGCTGTTCACCTTCGACGACGTGACCAACCTGACGCCGAAGGCGCGCACCATGATCTTCGACCAGGTGCCGACCGATCGCATCGTCGTCGCACTGAAGGGAACCGACAAGCATTTCCGCGAACTGATCCTGTCGTCGGTCGCATCGCGCGTGCGCCGCGTCGTCGAGCACGAGCTCGCCATCGGCGAGCCGTCGAACCAGCGCGACGTGCTGGAGGCGCGGCGCGTGATCACCGATCTCGCGCTCGACCTCGCGGAGAAGGGCGAAATCGAGCTCAACCCCGAGCAGGAGGATGAGCTGGTCTTCCGCTGACCGCTGAACGGGCATGGCAGAAACATCCGATCAGGACAGCAAGACAGAAGAACCGACCGAGAAGAAAGTCCGTGACGCGCTCGAACAGGGCAAGATCCCGGTCTCTCGGGAGGCCTCCATTTTCGCCTCGATGGCCGCGCTGATGGTCATCCAGGCGTTCCTGATCGGCCAGGGCGTGCAGCAATTGACGCCGACGCTGAAGAGCCTGCTGGACGATCCCGAAGGCTTCCCGCTCTCCACCGGCGCGGACGCGCAGAACCTGCTCACCGTGGTCGGCCTCCAGGCGCTGCGCTTCCTGGTGCCGCTGGTCGTCATCCTCATGGTATTCGGGCTCGCCTCCCAGCTGCTGCAAAATGCGCCGCGCTTCGTGCTGGAGCGCATCAAGCCGGAATTGTCGCGAATCTCGCCGGTCAGCGGCTGGAGCCGGATCTTCGGAACGCGAGGGCTCGTCGAGTTCGCCAAGTCGCTGTTCAAGCTGGCCGCGGTGAGCTCCGTGGTCGTCTTCGTGCTGCGCTCCTCGGAGGCGAAGGCGTTCGAGGCCATGTATACCGATCCGGTTGCGCTGCCGGAGATGATCCTCAACATCGCGATGCGGATCGTGTCGGCGATCTGCATCGCGACCATCGTCCTGGTCGCGATCGATCTCGCCTGGGCGCGCTTCCACTGGCGGCGCGAGCTGCGCATGACCAAGCAGGAGATCAAGGACGAGCACAAACAGGCCGAGGGCGATCCGCTGATCAAGGCTCGCTTGCGCTCGCTGGCCCGCGACCGCTCGCGGCAGCGGATGATCGCCTCCGCTGCGCGCGCGACGCTGGTGATCGCAAACCCGACGCATTTCGCGATCGCGCTGCGCTACAACCGCGAGGAAAATCCCGCTCCGCTCGTGGTAGCCAAGGGCATGGACGTGATCGCGTTGAAGATCCGCGAGGTCGCCGAGCAGAACCGGATTCCGGTCATCGAGAACAAGGCGCTGGCGCGCGCGCTCTACGAAGCGGTCCAGGTCGATCAGGTGATCCCGGCGGAGTTCTTCCGCCCCGTCGCCGAGATCATCTACTTCCTTCAGTCGAAGCAGACGCCGCGCACCGAGAAGGTCCAGTAGAATTCCGAGGACGAGGTCCGGCCCAACAGCTTGACGAAAGCTTAACGCCCTAGGCTTCTCTCGAATGGACCAGAACGGGGCTGTCGTGGGACCGCTTTATCTCTTCGAACTCGCATCGTCGCAGGCGCGCTACCTCGAGCTCCGCCAGTCGACCATCGCAACCAACGTCGCCAACGCCAACACGCCGGGCTTCAAGGCGCGCGACGTCGAGCCCTTCAACAAGGTGCTCGACGGCATGCCGGTGCGGCTCGCCACGACGTCGCCGTCGCACCTGCAATTGTCCGCGGCCGAGACCGACACGCGCGCGACCGCGAAGAAGGACAGCTGGGAAGTGGTTCACTCCGGCAACTCCGTCAGCCTCGAGCAGGAAATGATCAAGGGCAGCGACGTCAATCGCGACTATTCGATGAATTCGGCGATCGTGCGGTCGTTCCACCGCATGGTCCTGTCGAGCGCAAAGGCCTGAGGTGAACTGACATGCTGGACTCACTGGGCGCATCGCTGACGGTCGCGAGCTCCGGGCTCGAAGCGCAGTCGACGCGCATGCGCATCGTCTCGGAGAATCTCGCCAACGCGACCTCGACGGGACGCACCGCCGGGGCCGATCCCTATCAGCGCAAGACCATCACCTTCGATGCCGCGATGGACCGCGCCTCGGGCGCGCAGCTCGCGAAAGTCAAGGAGATCGGCGTCGACACCACGCCGTACCGCGTCGAGTACGACCCCGGCCATCCCGCGGCCGACAAGGCCGGCTACGTCAAGCTGCCGAACGTCAATATGATGATTGAGATGGCCGACATGCGCGAAGTCAACCGGTCCTATGAAGCCAATCTCCAGGTCGTGAAACAGGTCAGGTCGATGCTCGGCATGACCATCGACCTCTTGAGGAGCTGACAATGCTTGAGGCGATTTCATCCACGGCGGTCTCCGCAGGACAGGCGGCGTCCCGCGCGACCGAGACGCAGGCGATCGCGCCCGCGGCGACGACAGCGATCCAGTCCGGTGACGACGTCGGCTTCGAATCGGTGATGAAGCAGGTGACGACCGACGCGATCGGAACGCTGAAGGCGGGCGAGGCGGCATCGATCTCGGCGATGCAGGGCAAGGAATCGACGCGGCGCGTCGTCGAAGCGCTGATGTCGGCGGAGCAGGCCCTGCAGACGGCGGTCGCGGTTCGCGACAAGGTCGTGCAGGCCTATCAGGAAGTCGTTCGGATGTCGATTTGATCTGAAGGAGTGGGTTAAGTGAAATCGCTCGCCATTGCGGCCACGGGCATGAATGCCCAGCAGACCAACATCGAAGTCATCGCGAACAACATCGCCAACATCAACTCGACCTCGTACAAGCGGGCGCGGGCGGAATTCACTGATCTGTTCTACCAGATGGACCGCATGCAGGGCGTGGCCAACGTCAACGGCTCCTCGCCGATTCCGGAAGGCGCCAATCTCGGCCTCGGCGTCAAGTCGGCGGCGATCCGCAAGCTGCACATCCAGGGCGCGCTGACGCAGACCGGAAATCCGTACGACATGGCGATCAACGGCCGCGGCTGGTTTCAGGTGCTCGGCCCCAACAACGAGGTGCAATACACCCGTGCGGGTTCGTTCAACACCAATGCCAACGGCCAGCTCGTTACGATCGACGGCTACCTGTTGGATCCGGCGATCACGGTGCCGCAGGGAACCGTCGAGGTCACGGTCAACGCCACCGGCCAGGTGTTTGCCAAGCTCGACACGGAGGTGAACCCGCGCCAGATCGGCCAGCTCAACCTTGCCAATTTCGCCAACGAAGCGGGCCTCGAGCCGCTGGGCAGCAATCTCTACAAGGAGACGACGGCGTCGGGCACGCCGGTAGTCGGGCTGCCGGGCGATGCCGGCTACGGCAAGATCAACCAGAAATATCTCGAAGCCTCCAACGTCGATCCGGTCAAGGAAATCACCGAGCTGATCTCGGCGCAGCGCGCCTATGAAATGAATGCCAAGGTCATCCAGGCCTCGGATGAAATGGCCCAGACGGTCTCGAAGGGCATGCGCTAGGTCCGGGGTCTCGATGTTGAACAGGATGGGCCCGATCGTGCGCGGGTTGGCCGTCGTGCTGCTGGTTCTGGCTTCGGTGCGCCTCGCCGTGGCCGAGGAGAAGCGGCTTCCCGTGCCGGCGGTTGCGATCCGCGCCGGCGAGCTGATCCGGGACGACATGATCACCGAGCGCGCCTTCGCGCCGAGCCTGCTCGGCGTTGCCATGTTCATCGAAGGGCGCCAGGTCCTGGTCGGCCGCATGGCGCGGCGCGCGCTGTTGCCGGGCCAGCCCATTCCCAGCAACGCGGTGGAAGATCCCTGGACCGTCGCCCGCGGCGCCATGGTCAAGGTCGTGGTGGAAGACAGCGGCCTGTCGATCGTCACCTACGGCTCGGCGATGCAGTCGGGTGCGGCCGGCGCGCTCATCCCGGTGCGCAATACCGATACCGGCGTGATCATCAGGGGCATCGTCCAGCCGGACGGCACCGTCAAGGTCGTGGACGGCTCATGACCAGGCTTCTGCTCGCGCTCGTCCTGCTGCTTTCGGCCGCCAGCGCCGATGCCGCCGTCCGCATCAAGGACATCGCGGACATCAAGGGTCTGCGCGAGAACCAGATCGTCGGCTACGGCCTCGTCATCGGCCTCAACGGCACCGGCGACACGCTTCGCAACGCGCCCTTCACGGAGCAGTCCCTGCAATCGATGCTCGAGAACATGGGCATCAACGTCAGGAACGAGACCACGAGCACCACCAATCCCCCGCGTCCGACCACGCTGCGCACGCGCAACGTCGCGGCCGTGATGGTGACTGCGGACCTGCCGCCCTCGATCGGGCCCGGCGAGCGCATGGACGTCACCGTGTCGTCGCTCGGCGATGCGACCTCGCTGCTCGGCGGCACGCTGGTCATGACGTCGCTGCGCGCGGCGGACGGCGCCGTCTACGCGGTGGCGCAGGGCGCGATCACGGTCGCCGGTTACAGCGTCGGAGGCCAGGCGCAGAATGTCAGCCAGGGCACGCCGACGGCCGGGCGCATCCCGAACGGTGCGCTGGTCGAACGCGAGGTGCAGGGAAGTCTCCGCGAGATGGAGTTCCTGGTGCTGGAGCTGAAGAACCCCGACTTCATCACCGCAACGCGCATCCTCGACGCCATCAACCGCTACGCCGGCGGTCGCTACCGCGCCCAGATCGCCTTCGAGCGCGACTACCGCACCATCGTGCTGTCGAAGCCGCGCCACATCGGCCCGGTGCGGTTCCTCGCCGAGATCGGCGAGCTCACGGTCGAGCCGGACACGCCGGCACGGGTGGTGATCAACGAGCGCACCGGCACGGTGGTGATCGGGCGCGACGTGAGGATATCGACCGTTGCCGTGACGCACGGCAATCTGACGGTTCGTGTCACCGAGATGCCCGTGGTGTCGCAGCCGGCGCCGTTCTCGCGAGGCCAGACGGTGGTTGTCCCGCAGACCATGGTCGAGGCCAACGAGGCCGGGTCGCAGGTGGCGATCCTCAGCGGTGTCGACCTGCAGCGCCTGGTGCGCGGGCTGAACCAGATCGGCCTGAAGCCGTCGGGCATCATTGCGATCCTCCAGGCGATCAAGACCGCTGGCGCGCTCCAGGCCGATGTCATCGTGCAATGATGCATAAGCGTCGTGCAAGCTTGGTCGCTCAATGCTCGGGTCTGAGAGCGAGAATCGCGCACCGCCCGATGCTGAAGCTGGATCACAAAGCCACACTCCTCCTGCTGGTCGCGGCATCGATGCTGGCGAGCGCGTCGCCGGTGCGCGCCCTGGACGAGGCCAAGCCCTCCAAGCCGCTCAACTTGCTCTCCTTCGCGCGCGGCCGCGCGTCCGGACCGCAGAAGCCGCAGCCGGTCGCGGCGATGACTAGCGACAATGCATCGATCCGGGCGACCGCATGGGCGGCCGAAGATTCGGGGCCAGCGACCACCGGCGCGATGCCCGCTTCGGAGCCGCCTGCGCCCGCACGGCCGGCCAAGCCCGGCAGCGTCGCGGCGCCGCCGAAGCCCGCGCCGCCGCAGGCCGCGGCGTCCGCGGACAACGAGGTCGCCCTGTTCTGCAGCAACGTTGCCGATCCCGCCGTCGATGCGAGGCTGGCCTGGCAGCTCAAGGAATTGGAGAAGGCCGAGAGCTTGCTCCGCGAGCGGATCGCCGAGGTCGAGGCCAAGCGTGCCGAATATGAAAAGTGGATGGCGCTGCGCGACGACTTCCTGAAGAAGGCCGAGGCGAGCGTTGTCGAGATCTATTCGCGCATGAAGCCCGAAGCCGCCGCGACCCAGATTGCCGGCATGGCGGACGAGACCGCCGCCGCCGTGCTTGCCAAGCTCAGCCCGAGGAGTTCGAGCGCGATCTTCAACGAGATGGAGACGGCGCGCGCGGCGCACCTCGCCGACCTGCTGGGCGGAATGCGCCGCGTGGATGACGGAAAGACCAAATAGATGAAGAAGCCGATCCTCATCCTCCCGCTCATCCTGGGCTCGGTGCTCCTGGGCGGATGCTTTCACGATCCAGCCGAGGTCCTGACCGGCCCGCAAATGTCGCCGGTCGGCAGCGGCCTGAGGACCCAGGCCGATCCGATCCCGGTGACGCCGCGCATGCGCACGCCCGTCAGCTATCGCTCGACCTGGGACGACGGCACCGATCTCTACCGCGATCCCCGCGCCCGGCGCACCGGCGACGTGGTCACGGTGATCATCTCGATGCAGGACAAGGCCAAGCTCGACAACAAGACCGGCCGCTCGCGCGATTCGCAGGTCAAGTTCGGGCTCGACTGGCTGATGGACGTCGCGGGATGGAGCGACAAGGGATCGACCAACGCCAACCTCAGCACCAACACCCAGATCAAGGGTAACGGTCAGATCGACCGCACCGAGGACATCAAGCTCTCGATCGCCGCCATCGTCACCGACGTGCTGCCGAACGGCAATATGATGATCAGCGGCTCGCAGGAGTTTCGCGTCAACACCGAGATGCGCGTGCTCAACGTCGGCGGCATCGTGCGCCCGCGCGACATCTCGCGGGCCAACACGATCTCCTACGACAAGATCGCCGAGGCGCGCGTGTCCTATGGCGGTCGCGGAAATCTGTCCGACGTGCAGCAGCCTGGATGGGGACATCGGATCTATGACGCCGTGGCACCATTCTGAAGTGCGCGCCGGACTGGCCGTGTCGCCAGGGCAGGGGACGTCATGCGCCTGATTGCGGCCATCGTGGTGCTGACCCTCGTCGCGATCGGTGCGGGAGCGCTGGCCGGCCTGCACCTGTTTGCGGCCGCCGAGCGCGTCGCCGACGCGAAGAAGAGCGCGACCCCGCCGCCGGTCGCGTCGAGCTACGCCGGCAGCGCACGGCTCAGGAAATTGTCTCCGATCGTGACCAACCTCGCCGCGCCGGCGAATAATTGGGCCCGCATCGAAGCCTCCATGGTGACCGAGAGCATGAGCGACGAGGACGCCGGCATCCTGGCCGCCCATATCAGCGAGGACATCGTCACCTACTTGAGGTCCGCGTCGGTGGCGCAGTTCGAGGGATCGCGCGGGCTTCAGCATCTGCGCGACGACCTGACCGAGCGCGCCGCCATCCGCTCGTCGGGCAAGGTCCGCGAATTGATCGTTGAGACGTTGGTGATCCAGTGAGAGTGAAAGTCCTGCTGCTGGCGCTGATCATGGTCGTTCTGCCCGAAGTGGCGCTCGCCCAGATCCCGGACCTCAACTCGCTGCTGCCGCCCGGCAACGGCTCGACCAGCGGCCGGATCATCCAGCTGATGGCCCTGATCACGGTGCTGTCGGTGGCGCCGGGGCTGCTCATCATGGTGACGAGCTTCACGCGATTTGCGGTGGCGCTGTCGTTCCTGCGCGCCGGGCTCGGCCTGCAGACCACGCCGGCCAATCTGGTGCTGATCAGCCTCGCGCTGTTCATGACCTTCTACGTGATGGCGCCGACCTTCGACCGGGCCTGGGAGACCGGCGTCCAGCCGCTGATGAAGAACGAGATCTCGGAAGAGCAGGCCTATCTGAAGATCACGGATCCGTTCCGCGAGTTCATGCTGGCCCACGTCCGCGACAAGGATCTGCAGACCTTCGAGTCGCTCGCCGCGGAGAGCTTCCGCAAGAAGTTCGACGACAAGCGCGTCGATTTGCGCGTCATCATCCCGGCCTTCATGATCTCCGAGCTGAGGCGTTCGTTCGAGATCGGATTCCTCATCATCCTGCCGTTCCTGGTGATCGACATGATCGTGGCGACGCTGACCATGTCGATGGGCATGATGATGATGCCGCCGACGATCCTCGCTCTGCCGTTCAAGATGCTGTTCTTCGTGCTGATCGACGGCTGGAATCTGCTCGCCTCGGGGCTGGTGCGCTCCTTCTCATAAACCGCGGGCGATCGCCGGCCGGCTCGTTATGGTTAGCGAAAAGTAATATTAACCATATGATATTGCTGCGCAATTCAAGCCGGCCTTAATCCGGCGGCAAGATTCGGCGTGCTAGCAAGGCGTCACGGCGGGTTGGACCTCACCCACATCAGTCCAAAGGCATGATGCCGCCCCTCTGTACCGGTGCAAGCCCGGTATGTCCCCTGATGAAAATGTAACGCGTACATAAAGGGACATTCGCAATGTCAAGCCTGCTCACGAACTCGTCCGCCATGACCGCGCTCCAGACCCTTCGGTCTGTCAGCTCGCAACTCTCCACCACGCAGAGCCGGATCTCCACCGGCCAGCGCGTGGCGACCGCCTCGGACAACGCCGCCTACTGGTCGATCGCGACCTCGATGCGCGCCGACAACGCCGCGCTCTCCGCGGTGTCCGACTCGCTCGGTCTGTCGGCCGCGACCGTCGACACCGAGTACACCGCGCTGAACAAGGTGCTCGGCGACAGCAACTCCGGCCTGACCAAGCTCCAGTCGCTGCTGGTCGAAGCCAAGACCGCCGGTATCGATCGTAGCAAGATCCAGTCGGAAATCACCCAGATCCAGCAGGACATGAAGAACGTCGCCGGCGCGGCGACCTTCAACGGCGTCAACTGGCTGAGCACGAACGCTACCACCCCGGCGACCGTCAATCTGGTGTCATCGTTCTCGCGCGTCGGCGCCACGCCGACCACCAGCTCGATCACGGTGACCGTCGCCAATTACTCGCTCTACACCTCGACCACGAGCGGTATCCTGGACACGGTGACCGGCAGCGCGTCGGTCGACACCATCAACATCGGTGCGCTGACCGACTCGGCGGCCGACCAGACCACGCTCGACGGCTACATCGCGCAGGTCACCGCAGCGATCGGTACGGTCGCTTCGGGCGCCGCCAACCTCGGCGCCATCAAGAACCGTATCTCGAACAACTCGGAGTTCGTGAAGTCGCTGATGGACTCGGTGGATCGCGGTATCGGCCAGCTCGTCGACGCCGACATGAACCAGGAGTCGACTCGCCTCGCGGCTCTCCAGGTCCAGCAGCAGCTCGGCGTTCAGGCGCTCTCGATCGCCAACAACAACAGCCAGAGCATCCTGTCGCTGTTCCGCTAAGTCCCGGACGCTCTGCGGAGGGGCCGCGCTTCTTACGAAGCGTGGCCCTTTCGTTTGGCGCGACGCCGCGCCATGATTCCGGCTGCCCTGTTGCAGAGAGATCACGGCGCCACAAGCCCCGCGCAAGCTTCGCCGGCTAGTCTGGCCGCTACGACGGGTTGGGTTCATGCGCAATTCCGCAGCCCAAAGGCATGATGCCGCCCTTTCGTACCGGTGCAAGCCCGGTATGTCCCAAAATCCAATCTGCTTTCAAAGGGACATCAAAGATGGCTTCCAGCCTGCTTACCAACTCCGCTGCAATGACTGCGCTCCAGACCCTCCGGAATGTCAGCGCCAGCCTGCAGACGACCGAAAACCGCATCTCCACCGGCCAGCGCGTTTCGACCGCTTCGGACAACTCGGCCTATTGGTCGATCGCGACCTCGATGCGCGCCGACAACGCCGCGCTCTCCGCCGTCTCCGACTCGCTCGGTCTGTCGGCTGCGACCGTCGACACCGAGTACACCGCTCTCAACAAGGTCATCGGCGACCAGAACTCCGGCCTGACCAAGCTGCAGGCGCTGCTGGTCGAAGCCAAGACCGCCGGTATCGACCGCACCAAGATCCAGGCTGAAATCACCCAGATCCAGCAGGACATGAAGAACGTCGCCAACGCGGCGACGTTCAACGGCGTGAACTGGCTGAGCACCAACGCCACCACCCCGGCGACGGTCAACCTGGTGTCGTCGTTCTCGCGCGTCGGCGGCACGCCCACGATCAACACCATCACGGTGACGGTTGCCAACTACTCGCTCTATACCTCGACCACGGCCGGCATCCTGGACACGGTGACCGGCAGCGCGTCGGTCGACACCATCAACATCGGTGCGCTGACCGACTCGGCGGCCGACCAGACCACGCTCGACGGCTACATCGCGCAGGTCACCGCCGCGATCAACACGGTGAGCCAGTCCGCCGCCAACCTCGGCGCCATCAAGAACCGCATCTCGAACAACTCGGAGTTCGTGAAGTCGCTGATGGACTCGGTGGATCGCGGTATCGGCCAGCTCGTCGACGCCGACATGAACGCCGAATCGACCCGGCTCCAGGCGCTGCAGACCCAGCAGCAGCTCGGCGTTCAGGCGCTCTCGATCGCCAACCAGAACAGTCAGAGCATCCTGTCGCTGTTCCGCGGCTAAGCGGCGCGTTCGAAAACGACCGTGCTCCCTCAGGGAGCACGGTTCCCGCCGTGACCGGCGAATATGGCGGCACATGACGTGCCCGCAATCGACCCGACCCCAGATCTCATATGGCGCGCCACAACCGATCGCACCATGATGCGCTCGGGGCCTCGCGCGTTCCGCCGGCTGATTGCCGTCCTCTCGCTTTGTAATTTTGCAACGCCGTGCCTGCGAACTGACACCGTCATGTCCGCGCGCAACCTTCAGACAAGGTTGGCAGCGGAGTGTCCTCTCCGTTCGCATTGGTACGAGGTCATATGCTCAGTCGTGCGCAGATACAGCAACTGCTCAACAATCTGCTGGAGCTTGGGCCGCGACGCCTGATGGCCTTGGGATTGATCGGCTTCGCCGTTCTCGTCACCGTCGTCGGCGGGGCGTACTATCTGAGCCGGCCTGAATTCGAGACGCTCTATACCGGCCTTACCCGCGAGGACGTGACGCGCATGGGCGCGGCGCTGCGCGAGCAGAACATCACCTTCGACGTCAATACGGCCGGAGACGCGCTCTCGGTGCGTCCGAGCCAGACCATGCAGGCGCGGATGCTGCTCGCCGAGAAGGGGCTGCCGACCAGCGCCAATTCCGGCTACGAGCTGTTCGACAAGATCGGCTCGCTCGGCCTCACCTCGTTCATGCAGGAGGTCACCAAGCTCCGCGCGCTGGAAGGCGAGATCGCGCGCACGGTACAGCTGATGAAGGGCGTCAAGGCGGCGCGGGTGCATATCGTGCTGCCGGTGCGCGGCTCGTTCCGCGCGACGCAGCAGCCGCCTTCGGCCTCGGTCGTGCTGCGCACCGACGGCGCGATCGAGGCGCGCACGGCGCAGTCGATCCGTCATCTCGTCGCCGCCGCCATTCCAGGCATGAGCCGCGACAAGGTGACGGTGCTGGATGCCGACGGCTCGATGCTGCTCGCGGAAGAGGACGAGGCCAGCGCCGCGCCGACCAAGATGGCGAGCCTTCAGAAGACGGTCGGCGGCATGGTGCAGGAGAACATCCGCAAGGCGCTGACGCCGTATCTGGGCCTCGACAATTTCGAAGTCAGCGTCGCGCCGCAGCTCTCCACCGACAAGAAGCAGATCAACGAGACCGTCTACGATCCGGAGAGCCGCGCCGAGCGTTCGGTGCGGAACGTGCGCGAGAAGGAATCGTCGCAGAATGCCGATCGTTCGACGCCGACGACGGTGCAGCAAAACCTTCCCGATCAGCAGGTGAACGCCGGCGGCGGCAAGAACTCCAGCGAGGACAAGACCCGCCGCGAGGACGTCACCAATTTCGAGGTCTCGTCCAAGACCACGACGACGGTGAGCGACGGCTATTCGGTGAAGAAGCTCTTCATCGCCGTCCTGGTCAATCGCGCGCGGCTGGTGGCCGATCTCGGCGACAAGACCAACCAGGCTATCGTCGACAGCAAGCTCGCCGAGATCAGCCAGCTCGCGGCGACGGCCGGCGGACTGGACAAGCAGCGCGGCGACCAGATCCAGGTGACGGCCGTCGACTTCATCGAGGGCTCGCGCGAACTGGCGCCGGTGCCCCCGATCAGCTTCGTCGAGATGATCAACAAGCAGCTCGGCAGCGTCATCAACGCGGTGACGATCCTGGCCGTTGCGTCGATGCTGGTCTGGTTCGGATTGCGGCCGGCGGTCAACGGCATTCTGACCCATCGCGCAGAGCAGGAGCAGGTGGAGGCCGCCGAGGCCGCGGAGCTCGAAACTGCCGCCGCCCTTGCGCTGGCCGAGAGTCAGGACCCCGAGCTCAACCTCGTCGAGGACCTCGAAGGCAAGATGCAGCGTACGCCGCAGAAGCGGCTGGAGCAGATCGTTCGGCTCGATCAGGCGCAGGCGGCCGCGATCCTTAAAGACTGGATGCGGCGCGAGGAGGCGGCATGAACGCGGCAATCGGAAAGCTCCTGACGCAGTTCGACGCGAATGGCCGGGCCAAATCACCACCGCCTCCGCCGCCCAGGAGCCAGGACCTGCTGACCAGGCCGAAGGAGGCCGTGCGCGAACCTCAGCCGCAGCTTCAGGCTCAGCCGCAGCCTGCGCCCCAGCCGGCGCCGAAGGCGGAAGCCCCGCCGGCCAATCTGCTGGACGACGCCTATCGGCGCGGCCATGCGGCCGGCGTTGCGGAAGGCGACGCCAGGCTCGCCGAGGAGCGCGTCCGTAGCGCGATCCGGCTCGGCGAGGAGCGCGCCAAATGGTCCGACCAGCAGGCGGTCGCAATCGTCAGCGGCTTCGAGGCGGCTTGCCGCGAGATCGAAACCAACATCGCAAGCTCGGTTGCGCGGATATTGCTGCCGTTCCTCGCTGACGCGGTCCGCGACAAGGCGATCGGATCGCTGGTGGAGCAGATCGCGGTGCTCACGGGCAGCTCGTCCGCGCCGGCGTTCAAGGTCACCGGCCCAAGCGAGCTGCTCGACCTCGTGAAGACGCAGCTCGAGGGGGCCAGGCGAATCGGCATCGAGTACGAGGCGGCCGAGGCGCTCGAGGTTCGTGTCGTGGCGGACCAGACCGTGATCGAGACCCAGATCTCGGTCTGGAACGAACGCCTGAAGGCAGCGCGCCGGTAACCCGCCATGGAAGAGGTCAAGCATGAGCTCGTGATCGTCCGCCGGCGCAGCGCCTTCGCCGAGGAGGCGCATCACGGCGGCGTATGGAAGATCGCCTATGCGGACTTCATGACCGCGATGATGGCTTTCTTCCTGGTCATGTGGCTGCTCAACGCGCTCAACCAGGACCAGAAGCAGGTGGTCGCGAGCTATTTCAACCCGATCAAGCTCGCGGAGAACGCGCCTGCCCCGAAAGGCCTCAAGGATCTTTCCAAGAAGGAGCCGTCGTCGTTCGAAGGGCAGGACGGCAAGCGTCAGCCGGCCGGTCCGAGCGAAGAACGCCGCGGCGATTCCCCGACCGCGGAGAAGCCGCCCTTCTATGAAGAGAAGGTGCTGTTCCGCGATCCCTACGCGACGCTCGCCGAGATCGCGAGCAGCGCGAACCAGGCCTCGGGCCAGCGGCGCGCCGGCGCGCTGACGTCAGCCGAAGAGGATGGCCTCAAAGGCGGCGACGCCTACCGCGATCCGTTTGACCCTGGCTATTGGAAGCTGGCGCCGCAAGCCTCCAGGGACGCGGATCGCATGATCGAGAGCGAGTCCAAGCCGAATGCCTCCGCGCCCGCCACCAATCAGGGCGAGCAGTCCGCGCGTCGGGCCAAGGCGAACGATGCCGGCGGAAGCGCGGCTCCCAGCGCGGACGCCTCGTCCGCAAACCTCTCGCCCCTGCTGCCGCCGGGGCCCGCGCCGGCGCAATCCCCACGCGAGGGCAGCGCCCAAGCCACCGTTCAAGCCAACCCCGCGCAGGCGCGTCAGAGCGAGACGGCGAAGGAAACCGAGCCGCGCGATGCGGCCCAGACCCAGCAGCCGACCCTCAAGCAGCTTCAGTCCGCGATCGCGGACGCGCTGTCGGACATCAAGGCGGGCGCAGGACCGGCGGCCGAGGTGCGTCAGGTCGAGGAGGGCCTCCTGATCAGCCTGACCGACGATGCGAGCTTCGGCATGTTCGCGGTCGGCTCGGCCGAGCCACGGCCCGAGCTCATCCGTGTGATCGACAAGATCGGGCCGTTGCTGACGAAGCGGCAGGGCATGATCATCGTCCGCGGCCATACCGACAATCGGCCGTATCGCTCGGAGACCTACGACAATTGGCGGCTGTCGACCGCCCGCGCCCAGATGGCCTATTACATGCTGGTTCGCTCCGGCGTCGACGCACAGCGGATCGAGCATGTCGAAGGTTACGCCGATCGGCGGCCGAAGCTTCCGAACGATCCCGCGGCCGCGCAGAACCGCCGGATCGAGATCCTCATCCGTGAGAAGCGCCCTTGATCAGGCCGCTCCTCTGCGCCGCTCTGCTGCTCCTGCCGTTCACGGCGGCGAACCTGCGGGCTCAGCCCGCGCGCCAGCCGGGCGAGCCCTATGAACTGGTCCGCGCGCTGCAGGCGGTGCAGGACGGCATCGCCAACGGCGACACCGCCGCGCATGGCAGCCACGTCGCGCTGATCCGCCAGATCGGAGAGAAGTTTCTCGCCGCCGATCCTGGCGTGTGGGCCAATCCGCAGAACAGCCAGGCGGTGGTGATCTACCTGCTCAGCGGCGGCGCGCCGCAAATCGTCCGCAAGCTGCCGCGCGACAAGATGAACGTGGACGAGCGGCTGTTCAATGGTGCGCTCGCCTATGTCGAGGGGCGCCAGGAGGAGGCGCGGGAGCTGCTCAAGGACGTCAAGCCGCGGACGCTCTCCTCGGGCCTGGGCGGACAGGTCGCGCTGGTCCAGGGCGCGTTGTTCGCGCGTGCCGAGGCGTCATTCGCGATCGAGCGGCTGGACGACGCGCGCCTGCTTCTGCCCGGAACGCTGGTGGAGGAGGCGGCGCTGCGGCGCGAGATCCTGCTGGTCGGGCAGGCGGAGGACTTCGACAAGTTCGAGTTCCTGACGCTGGCCTATCTCCGCCACTACCGCAGCTCGATCTATGCCGGTGATTTCTGGCAGCGCTTCTCCACCGGGCTGACGCAATCGAGCCTGGCGCTCGACGAGCGCCGCTTCGCACGGATCGCAGCCATGCTGGAGAAGATCGAGCGCGCGAGCCGCCTCAAGCTCTATCTCGTGATCGCGCGCGCGGCGATGGTGCGCGGGCAGCTGGCCGTGACGCGGCTTGCCGGCGAGCGGGCGCTGACGCTGAGCGACGACGGCTCCGCCGATCGCGAGCGGGCGCATTTCTTCCGCGGCGCCGCGCGTGCGCTCACCGACGAATATGACGGCGGTCTCGCCGAGCTGAAGGCCCTCGACCGGTCGAAGCTGCCCGAGCGCGACGTCCCGCTTCTGAATGCCACGCTGCAGCTCGCGCTCGATGTCCGCAAGCCGTTCCCGGGCGGAGCCGCCACTGCTGCCGACAAGCCTCCGGCAACGCCGGCGCGTCTCGATCTGGCGTCATCGACCGTGACGCTCGCGCGCGCGAAGAAGCAGCTGGGCGAACTCGAACTCCTCACCAGGGACCGCCGTCCATGACCAAGCTCAGTGGAACATCCGGACAGCTTTTTTCAGGCCTCGCCGAGAGCCTCAACATGCGCGGGACATCGCGGGCGGCAAAGAGCGCCGGCGCCAGATCGCAGGCAAGCGCCTCGTTCAACGATCTGCTTCACACCGTCTCGAACCTCGCCAAGCAGGCTCTGAGCGATGATGGCAGCGATCCGACCGCGAAGGCCGCAGCGCTGCGCCCGCGTCCGGTCCACCCGGCCGAGACGGAGAAGCCGAAAAATGCGACGGTGCACGAGCGCATCGCGACGCCCGAGCGACCGAGGCCAGCAGAGGAGTCCTCCGACAAGAAGGCCGACAGGCCGTCGGTGAAACAACGGCCGGACGATCATGCCGCCAGGGCGGAGGTTCAGGACCAGTCGGGCATTGCCGTGGCGGTCGCAGAGATCGCCGCCGCGCCTGTCGTGAAGCCGCAGATGCAATGGCAATCCCCCGACAGGAACGCGCCTGCGCCCGACGAGCGGTCCCCCGCGACGAAGCGCGAGGTTCAGAGGGCGGCGATGGCCGATCCTGTCCCGTCCGGCGACGCTCCGACCGCCACGCGCTCGCAGGCAGCGGCGTCGCAAGCGACGGCCGCGCCGCAATCCTTGCCTGCGCAGGATAGTGAACCGTCGCGCGCAATGCCCGCGACATCCGGCTTCGAGGCGGTCACGGCCAATGTCGAGCGCGCTGCCAAGACTGCCGGGCGTGACGCACTGCCCGAGACGACCAAGGTCACCGTGATCCAGCAGGAGACCCATCTGCCCCCGGCGCAATTCAACGCCCCGCAGCAAGTCGCCAATGCGGTCGTCGCCGAGCTGAAGGATTCCGCTGCTCCGACGGCGCCCGCAGCGCCCGATCTCGCGGCGTCCCAGACCAATGCGCCGGATCAGCCGCTCAAGATCCTGACCATCAACCTGGAGCCGCCCGCGCTCGGCAACGTCACCGTGCGCCTTCGTCTCGTCGGCACCGAAGTGTCCGTCCATCTCGCGGCCGAGCGCAGGGACACCAGTCAGATGTTGGACCAGCAGCGCGACCAGATCCGCGATCTCATGCAGTCGGCGGGTTATGTGGCCGACGTCGCGCCGGTCCAGCACGGTTCGCTGGACGGATTCCAGAGCGGCTCCGGCCAGTCGCAGCCGCAGCTCTCCAGCCAGCAACAGCCCTCGTCGCAGCCGCAAGGAACGTTCGACGGTGCCGGCACCTCGTCGGGGCAGTCCGACGGCGGCGCCAGACAGGCCCGGCAGGAGCGCCAGTCCAACCAGGAGACGCGTCATGACCAGGAATTGGGCCAGCAGAATCGCCGCGGCCCTGTTTATCTGTAACGCCGGCGCCGCGGCAGCGGCGGCGACCGACAACGCGCGCCCCTGCGAGCGCGAGATGGCGCGCGCGGCCCAGCAGCACGGGATTCCGCTCGGCATTCTCTATGCGGTCGGCCTCACCGAGACCGGGCGGCGCGGCGCGCTGCATCCCTTCGCGCTGGGGGCCGACGGCCAGACTGTCTTTGCCAAGGACATGAACGACGCGATGGCGAATTTCGAGGCGATGCGGGGCAAGGGGATCAAGCTGATCGATCTCGGCTGCATGCAGATCAACCATTATTATCACGCCGACAAGTTCGCTTCGGTGCGGGCGATGTTCGATCCCGCCAGAAACGTCGACTACGCCGCGCGCTTCCTGAAAGAGCTGAAGCAGCGCGAGGGCAGCTGGACCATGGCGGTCGCGCGCTACAATGCCGGTCCCAACAATCAGCCGGCGCAGAAGCGCTATGTCTGCCACATCGTCGCGCATCTCGTCTCGAGCGGCTTCGGTGCCTGGACCGACAGGGCCCGCTCGTTCTGTCAGCCGAAAGCGACCTGACATGACGGCCTGAAGCACTAAGCGACGGCACGACGACAAGTTGTGCATCGCTCGCAATCATCAGCCCCGCGCAAGCAAGATCTCGCATTGTAGCTGCAACCTACCAAAGGAGCCTCCTTTCATGAGCCTGTATGGTGTTATGCGCACCGGCGTTTCCGGGATGAACGCGCAGTCCAACAAGCTGTCGACGGTCTCGGACAACATCGCCAACGTCAACACGACCGGTTACAAGCGGGCTTCCACCGAATTCTCCTCGCTGATCCTCAAGAGCGGCTCGGGCAATTACGATTCCGGCGCGGTCGAGACCACGGTCCGCTACGCCATCTCCGACCCCGGCAACTACCACTTCACGACCTCGACGACGGATCTCGCGGTCCAGGGCAACGGCTTCTTCGTGGTGCAGGACGCGAACGGAAACAACTTCCTCACCCGCGCCGGCGCGTTCGTGCCCGACAACACCGGCAACCTCGTCAACACCGCCGGCTTCCAGCTGATGGGCTACAACATCGCGAACGGCGCCGTGCCCAACGTCGCCGCCAACGGCTTCGGCGGTCTCCAGGTCATCAACGTCAACCAGATGGCGCTCCAGGCCGCACCATCGACCAAGGCGACCGTGGCCGCAAATCTCGATCCGAGCGCCACCGCGATCGCGGCGCCGGCAGGACCCGCCAATTACACGTCGAAGACGTCGATGGTGACCTACGACAACATCGGCAATGCCGTGACGCTCGACGTTTACGCCGCCAAGACGGGCGCCAATACCTGGGATATCCAGGTCTACAACGGCGCCACCGCGCTGACCACCGCCGGCCCCGCGACCACGTTCACCTTCGACGTCTCTGCGACCGGCAAGGGCAAGCTGGCCGCGGCGAGCCCGACGTCGCTCACGGTCGCGATCCCCGGCGGTTCCGCGGCCTTCAATATCGATCTGTCGGCGATGACCCAGGTCGCTGCCTCCTTCGACTTCAAGGCGACGGTCGACGGCAACGCTCCGTCAGCCGTGGAGAAGGTGAATATCGACGACAAGGGTGTCGTCACCGCCGTGCTCAAGAACGGCACCACGCTGCCGAGCTTCCAGATCGCCCTCGCCACCGTGCCGAGCCCGGACCATCTGACGCCCGAGGTTGGCAACGTCTATTCGCCCAACCTCGAGTCCGGAAACGTGCAGGTCGGCCTCGCCGGCCAGGGCGGTCTCGGCACCGTCAAGTCCGGCGCGCTGGAAGATTCCAACGTCGATCTCGCGGACGAGCTGACCTCGATGATCGAGGCCCAGCGCGGCTTCACCGCGAACTCGAAATCGTTCCAGACCGGCGCCGACCTGCTCGACGTTGTCGTCAACCTGAAGCGCTGAACAATTCGGCGCTCGTTTCGGGCAAGGGCACGTCATGTCCATTACCGCCGCACTCAACTCCGCCCGCTCCTCGCTGATGGCGTCGGGCATCCAGTCGGCGACGATCTCGCGCAACATCGCCGGGGCCAGCGCCCCCGGCTATTCGCGCAAGCTCACCATGCTGGACAATTTTCCCGGCGCCGGCGTCTATGTCGCGGCGATCCAGCGCGCGGCCTCTTCCGGCCTCTACAGCAACGTCCTGACCGCGACGTCGTCGTCCGCCAAGCAGAGCGTGATCTATGACGGCCTGCAGAAGATCGCGGTCGCGACGGTGGACGATCCCGAGCTCGAACAGTCGCCGACCGCCCAGCTCAACAAGCTGAAGCAGGCGCTGCAGCAATACGCCAATTCCACCGACAATGCGACCCTGGCGCAGGCCGCCGTGACGTCTGCCAAGGACATGGTGACCGCGCTCAACCAGGCCACCAGGACCGTGCAGTCGGTTCGCGAGGGAGCGGACGTCGACATGGCGACGTCGGTCGCCACCATCAACCAGCTGCTGACCCAGTTCGAGACCGTCAATACCGCGATCGTGAAGGGTACGATCACCGGCGACGACGTCACCGACTATCTCGACCAGCGCGACAGCATCGTCGCGAAGCTGTCGCAGGAGGTCGGCGTCACCATGTCGCTGCGTCCCAACGGCGATGCGGCGCTCTATACCGACAGCGGCGTCGTGCTGTTCGACAAGACGGCGCGCGCCGTGAGCTTCACGCCGACCAACGCCTACACGGCCGGCACCACCGGCAATGCCGTCTTCATCGACGGCGTTCCGGTGACCGGTGCCAATTCCGTCATGCCGCTCAAGTCCGGCAGGCTCGCCGGCCTTGCCCAGCTGCGCGACCAGGACACGGTGACGTATCAGAGCCAGCTCGACGAAATCGCGCGCGGCCTGATCGATGCCTTCAAGGAGGTCGATCAGTCCGCCAGCGCGCTGCCCGACGTGCCCGGCCTCTTCACCTATCCCGGCGCGCCCGCAATGCCCGCGAGCGCCACCATCTCGGTGGGCCTTGCCGGCACGATCGCGGTCGCTGCATCGGTCGATCCGGCCGCGGGCGGCAACCCCAACCTTCTGCGCGACGGCGCCATCAGCGGCAGCGCCGCCTACAATTACAATACGACCGGCAACGCCGGCTTCTCGACGCGGCTCCATCAGCTCATCGACAACATGAACGCGCCGCAGCCGTTCGACGTCACCGCTCAAGGCAAGCCGAGCGGCAGCGTGATCGAGTTCGCCTCGTCGTCGGCGAGCTGGATCGAAAGCCATCGCAAGGCCGCGGATGACAACGTCCAGTACCAGAACACGCTGCTCGACCGCAGCACCGCGGCGCTGTCCAACGTCGCCGGTGTCAACATGGACGACGAGATGTCGTTGATGCTCCAGGTCGAACGCACCTATTCGGCGTCGTCGAAGATCATTTCGACCGTCGACGAGATGTTGCAGAGCCTCCTGGCCGCCGTGGGGAATTAAGTCATGATGAGCGCGAATTACGTCTCGACCCTGATGCTGTCGTCGTCGTTGAGGTCGTCGATCACGAACAATCAGAGCGCGCTGACCAAGGCTTCGAAGGAGGCGACCACCGGCCGTTTCGCCGATGTCGGCCTCGAGCTCGGCACGGCAACGGGCCGCGACGTGGCGTTGCGGGCCGATTTCAACTTCGCCGATCAGCTGGTCGACACCAACGAGCTGGTTTCGGGGCGCCTCGACGTGACCCAGAACCGGATCACCCAGCTCGGTACGACCGCGTCGGAATTCCTCAAGAACCTGATCGCGGCCCGCGATGCCGACAGCGGCGCGAAGATCATTCTGCCGAGCGCGTCGGCGAACCTTCAGGACCTGATCGGCGCGCTCAACGTCTCCTACAACGGGTCGTATCTGTTCGGCGGCATCAACACGCAGACCGTTCCGGTCACGAGCTGCACGGCCGGCTCGGCCAGCAAGAACCAGGTCGATGCGGACTTCCTGGCGACGTTCGGCTTCTCGCAGTCCGCGGCGGGCGTCAGCACGATCACGCCGGCGCAGATGCAGAATTTTCTCGACAACGTGCTCGATCCCGAGTTCGCCAGCCCGGCCTGGAACGCCAATTGGTCGTCGGCCACGGACCAGACGCTGTCGAGCCGCATCTCCACGACCGAGGTCGTCGACAGCTCGGTCAGCGCCAACCAGCCCGGCTTCCGCAAGCTGGCCGAGGCCTACACCATGCTCACCGATCTCGGCAACACTGGCCTGAGCAAGGACACGTTCCAGGTCGTCGTCGACAAGGCCATCGGTCTGGTCAGCGGTGCGATCAACGATCTCGCCGTGCTCGGCGGGACCGTCGGCTCGATCCAGCAAAGGGTCACCGGCGCATCCGAGAAGCTGAAGATCCAGAAGGACATCCTCAACAACCAGATCGTCCAGATGGAGGGCGTCGACCCGACCGAGGCTTCGGTCCGGGTCAACACCTTGCAGACCCAGATCAAGACGGCGCTCGCGCTCACCTCGCAGCTCCAGCAGATCAGCCTCATCAACTATCTCTAAAGTCCGGTTCGCAACCTTGTCCTGTTATTCGGTCTCCTGCGCAGAGTGGTTCTGATGACGTTTGAAGCCTATGAAGCGGTCGTCGACGAGAGTGGCTTTGAAGCGCGGGGCCGCGAGCGGCAGGCGCTCAGCCTCGGCATCGATCGGCTCGAACGACTCCAGAAGGGGCGCTTCAGCCTCGAGGACCTGGTCGAGAGCCTGCTCTACGTGCGGCGGCTCTGGACGATCTTCATCGAGGATCTCTCGCACCCGGAAAACGGGCTGCCGGACAAGCTGCGCGCCGACATCATCTCGATCGGCCTGTGGGTCGTCAAGGAAGCCGATCGCCTTCGCGAGGAGAGATCGAACGACGTGATGCAGCTCATCGAAATCAACCGCCTGATCCGAGACGCGCTTTGATGAAAGTCTCATTGCGGGCGGGCGAACGCATCTACATCAACGGCGCGGTGCTTCGCGTGGACCGCAAGGTCTCCGTCGAGCTCGTCAACGACGTGATGTTCCTGCTCGAAGGGCAGGTCATGCAGGCGTCCGACGCCACCACCGCGCTGCGGCAGCTCTATTTCATCGTCCAGCTCATGCTGATGAATCCGACCGACATCCGCGACGCCGCGGCGCTCTATGCGCAGCATCACGCCGCCCTGTGTGCCGTGTGCGAGAGCCGCGAGATGCTGGACGGCCTCGGCGCGGTCGACGAGCTGGTCCAGGCGACGCGTTACTTCGAGGCGCTCAAGCGGATCCGGGCCCTGTTCCCGGTGGAGCAGGCGATCCTGGCCGGCACTGCCACCGTTTCCCCAGTCGAGGCTGCCTGACAGCGGAGAGAGACATGAACGTCACCAGCGCGACCGATACGACCGGCAAGTCCGATTTGACCAGCCAGACCACGACGACGTCGAGCAACAGCGTCGACTACAACACGTTTCTTCAGCTCCTGATCGCCGAGATGAAGAACCAGGATCCGACCAATCCGATGGACACCTCGCAATATATGAGCCAGTTCGCCCAGCTCTCGACGGTCGAGCAGGCGATGCAGACGAACTCGAAGCTGGACGCGCTGCTGTCGTCGCAGTCGTTGTCGCAGGCCAACGGCCTGATCGGGAAGACGGTCAGCTTCACCGACTCCACCGGTGCCAGCTTCAGCGGCAAGGTCGTTTCGGTCGCCATCAACAGCGACGGCTCCATCGCGACCCTCCAGGACGGCACCAAGGTCGCGGTCGGGCCCGGGCTCACGATCAGCCAGTCATGAACGAACGCGACGCTCTCGATATCGTCCAGGCGGCGATCTGGACCATCATCGTCGCCTCCGGGCCAGCGGTCGGCGCCGCGATGCTGGTCGGCACCGCGATCGCGCTGATCCAGGCCCTCACCCAGATCCAGGAGATGACGCTGACCTTCGTTCCGAAGATCATCGTCATTCTGCTGGTCGTTGCCGTCTCCGGCTCCTTCATCGGCGCCCATCTCTCCACCTTCACCGAGATGGTCTATTCGCGGATCGAGCACGGCTTCTGATCCCGCCGGCCCCGGCCACCACCCTCGCGTAAGCTTTGCGCGGCAGATTGCGAACCGGACCCCTCTGCCGGTGACCCATGGCCGATACGTTAGCTGCTAGCCTGCCCAGCCCGCGCCGCCTCGGGGCCGACGCCTTCTTCGCGGCCGGCATCGTGACCATGCTCACGATTCTGTTCCTGCCGATTCCCCCGATCCTGATCGACCTCGGCCTTGCGTTCTCGATCGCGCTGTCGGCGCTGATCCTGATGGTCGCGCTGTGGATTCAGCGGCCGCTCGACTTCTCGGCCTTCCCGACCGTGCTGCTGATCGCGACGATCCTGCGCCTGGCGCTGAACATCGCAACGACGCGCCTGATCCTGTCGCGGGGCGGGGAGGGCGAGCATGCCGCCGGCTACGTCGTCGCCGGCTTCTCGAAGTTCGTCATGGGCGGCGACTTCGTCATCGGCCTGATCATCTTCGCCATCCTGGTCACCGTGAACTTCGTCGTCATCACCAAGGGCGCGACGCGTATCGCCGAGGTCGGCGCCCGCTTTACCCTGGACGCCATTCCCGGCAAGCAGATGGCGATCGACGCGGATTTGTCCGCCGGCCTGATCGACGACAAGGAAGCCCAGCGCCGCCGCCGCGAGCTCGAAGAGGAGAGCGCGTTCTTCGGCGCCATGGACGGTGCGTCGAAATTCGTCCGCGGCGACGCCATCGCCGGCCTCATCATCACCGCGATCAACATCTTCGGCGGCATCGTCATCGGCGTCACCCATCACGGGCTGACCCTGACGCGCGCCGCCGACGTCTATACCAAGCTCTCCGTCGGCGATGGTCTGGTGTCGCAGATGCCGGCGCTGATCGTGTCGCTGTCGGCGGGCCTGCTGGTCTCCAAGGGCGGCACCCGGGGGTCGGCGGAGCAGGCGGTGCTGCGGCAGCTCGGCGGCTATCCGCGCGCGGTGTCGGCCGCCGCCCTGATGATGTTCGTGCTCGCCCTGATGCCGGGGCTGCCGATGGCGCCCTTCGTGCTGCTCGGCGGTGTCATGGCCTTCGTCGGCTATACGCTGCCGAGGCGGCAGGCCGCCCGGGAGCGGAAGGAGGCGGCCCTCAAGGCCGACGAGCGCGCCCAGACCGAGGCCAAGGAATCCGTCAAGGAGCAGCTCAAGACCGCCGAGATCGAGCTGGCGCTCGGTGGCCACCTTTCGGTCCATCTCCTGGGCTCGCGCACCGAACTCGCGCACCGCGTGGCCAAGATCCGCAAGAAGTTTGCCAAGCAGTACGGCTTCGTCATTCCCGAGATCAAGCTCACCGACAATCTCTCGATCGATCCCAAGAGCTACCAGATCCGGATCCACGACACGCGCGTCGCCCATGGCGAGCTCAGGCTCGGCGAGGTGCTCGTGCTGGTCGACAAGGACGGCAAGCCCGACGTGCCGGGCGAGGAGGTGATCGAGCCCGCTTTCGGCATGAAGGCGCTGTGGGTAACTGAAGCCTTCACCGACGAGGTCAAGCGGCAGGGCTGCAAGCCGGTCGACAATCTGTCGGTGCTGCTCACGCACTTGAGCGAAGTGATCAGGGCGAACCTCGCCCAGCTCCTGTCCTACAAGGACATGCGCGCGCTGCTGGACCGGCTCGATCCCGAGTATAAGCGGCTGGTCGAGGACCTCTGCCCGTCGCAGATCTCCTATTCGGGTCTGCTGGCGATCCTGAAGATCCTGCTGGCCGAGCGGGTCTCCATTCGCAACCTCCACCTCATCCTCGAGGCGATCGCCGAGATCGCGCCTCACGTGCGGCGCTCCGAGCAGGTTGCCGAGCACGTGCGGACGCGGCTTGCCCAGCAGATTTGCGGCGACCTCTCCGACAACGGCGTGCTTAACGTCGTCCGTCTCGGCAACCGCTGGGACCTCGCATTCCACCAGAGCCTGAAGCGCGACGCCAAGGGCGACGTCGTCGAGTTCGACGCCGATCCGCGCCTGATCGAGCAGTTCGCGACCGAAGCCAGCGCTGCGATCCGCAAGTTCACCGAGAGCGGCACCAGCGTGGTGCTGGCGGTGACCCCCGAAGCGCGTCCCTATGTCCGGATGATCCTGGAGCGGGTGTTCCCGACATTGCCGGTGCTGTCGCATGTCGAGGTCGCGCGCAGTGCCGAGATCAGGGCACTCGGAGCCATCTCGTGATCTCTGGCCTCGCCGACAGCGTGCTGGTGACGTTCATCGTGTTCTGCCGCATCGGCGCCTGCCTGATGCTGGTGCCCGGCTATTCCAGCGTCAACGTTCCGGCTCAGGTCCGCCTGTTCGTCGCGCTGGTCACGACCTTTGCGCTGGCGCCGATCCTGATCGCGGTGCTGAAGCCTCTCACGGACAACGCGGCGCCGCTGACGCTGGCGCTCCTGATCTGCTCCGAGCTGCTGGTCGGCAGCGTCATCGGGCTCGGCGGGCGGGTGTTCTTCCTCGCGCTCCAGACCATGGCGACCGTGATGGCGAGCGCGATCGGCCTCAGCAACATCCCGGGCACGCCGGTCGGCGACACCGATCCGGCGCCGGCGCTGGTGCCGCTGATCATGGCGGCCGTCACCACGCTGTTCTTCATGACCGACCAGCACTGGCAGGTCCTGCGCGGGTTGATGAACTCTTACGACGTCTGGCATCCCGGTGACAGGCTCGGCGGCAGCATGGCGCTCGACCAGCTCGTCGGTCGCCTGTCGGAGGCGTTCGTGCTGACGCTGCGGATCACCAGCCCCTTCATCGTCTATTCCGTGATCGTCAACCTGGCGGTCGGCCTGATCAACAAGCTGACGCCGGCGATTCCGGTCTATTTCATCTCCGTGCCCTTCGTGCTGTTCGGGGGCTTCCTGCTGCTCTACCTCACCAGCGACGAACTGCTGACGCAATTCATGCTCGGCGTCTCGTCGTGGCTTGCGGAGTGAGCGGTGATGACGTCGCGCGCGGACAAGCTCGGCCGGATGGTCTCGCTGGTGAAGCTCCAGCTCCGGCTGTCCGAATGGCAGCTTGCGCAGTTGCGGCAGCAGGAGCGCGTCCTGCAGGACGAACAGGAATGGCTGGTGGGAGCCTTGAACGACGGCAGGCCGCCGGCGGGCTCGTCGAGCGAATCGATCGCGCGGCGCTTGAACAGGACGAGCGTCGGTGCGCGCGCGGTGCAGGCGCAGGCCGCACAGCAGCTCGATCAGGTCCGCGCCGAGAACCGCCGCGTGAAGCAGCTCGAGGAGGTCGCGAAGGCGGCGCTGGCCGACAAGCTCCGCGACGCGGAGAAGCGGGCTCTCGAGGAGATGACGGGACTAAGCCCCGCCGTGCGCGCGTGGACGCCACGGCCAGCCAACCGGAACAAGACATGATCGTGACAGCGACGCCAGACCTCGTTCTCGACGTCCTCGAGGCCGCCGATCCCGTGACGCAGCGCGCGGCGACCGCGAAGCTCGATGCGCTGAAATCTTCCGATGCCGACTTCGCCGCCACGATGGATGCCGAGGTCGGCAAGGCGGCGGCCGCCGCCGGGCAACCCGCAACAAAGGCGGCCGAGGTGCAGTCGGACGCGTTGAACGGTGAGCCGGTTCGGGTGATCAAGGCGCCGGCGTCCGGCGAGGTCTATCGGAAGTTCGAGGCTTTCATCCTCCAGACTTTCGTCGAGACGATGTTGCCGAAGGAATCGGAGGAGGTCTTCGGCAAGGGCACGGCCGGCGGCGTCTGGAAGTCGATGCTGGCGGAGCAGCTTGGCAACCAGCTGGCAAAGGGCAAGGGCATCGGCATCGCCGAACGGCTCGCCGCCGCGCATCCGCCGGCACCGAGCACGCCAGGCAAGGCCGGATGACGATTCGAAGACTAAGTGACACACGTTGAGGGGTGAATTTCCTATGCAGGCACAAGACGGCGCGGCGGCCATGGTGATCGAACAGCCGGTCGCGGATATCGAGGTGATCGCGACGGAGGCGGCGGCAGACGATGCGCTGCTGCCCGTGTTGCTGCCGGTCGTGAGCAGCGAGGCCGTGGTCGACGGCGCCGACGCGGCGAGGTCGGACGAGGTGCGCGGCCTGCTGTCTGCGATCCGCCGGCTCGAGAGCATCGTCGAAGAGGAGACGGCCGCGCTCACGGCGGGCCAGAAGATCGATTTTGACGACTTCAGCGCGCGCAAGAGCCGAAGCATGCTCGAATTCGTCCGCCTGATGCGGGCGCGGATGCATCTCGGCGGCGAAATCGAGGTCACCGAAGAGATTCAGCGGCTGCGCGAGAAACTCGAGCGCAATCGCTCGATCCTCGAAATGCACTACGACGCGGTGCGCGAGGTCGCCGGCATCATCGTCAGGGCGATCAAGGAGGCCGAGTCGGACGGCACCTATACCGGTCGCGCAGCGCGGGACGGAACATGATCAGACTGGTGCTGGCCGGGCTCTGGGTATGCATCCTCACCGCGGGCACGAGCTATGCGGTGGCCTATTGGAAGGAAAACGGCAGCCTGCTGCCGGCAAAGGACGAATATCTCGACGGGCTGCAATACCAGAAGACGCGGGCGCTGAGCGTGCCCATGGTCGAGAACGGCAACGTGCAGGGCTATATCGTCGCGCGCTTCGTCTACACCGTGGAGGCGCGGACGATGCACCAGCTCAACGTTCCGCCGGAGCCGTTTGTCGTCGACGAGGCCTTCCGCAGGATCTATGCCGACGACCGTCTCGACTTCAGGAGGCTCGCCCGTTACGACCTCTCGATCCTGACGACGGCCATCAAGCAGCGCGTCAACGAGCGGATGCAGGCTGACATCGTCCAGGATGTCCTGGTCGAGGATTTCAACTACGTCTCCAAGGAGGAATTCCAGCAGAAGCCGTAGCGCGCGACGGCCCCAAGTCGGATCGCGCCGGGTCGACACAGCGATATTCTCTCCGGTCCCGCCGCCCTTGTGGGAGCAATCGCATATGAATGACACGGGAACTGTATGCGGGCTTGGTCCGCCTCTCCCGCTTGCGGGAGAGGCCGACGCGCTCGCAGAGCGCGGCGGGTGAGGGCTCTCGCCGCGCAGGGACGTCCTCAGTTATTCTCAACTATCCCTGCGCGGAGACACCCTCTCCCCAGCCCTCCCCCGCAAGCGGGGGAGGGAGCCCACCGCCGATGCCGCCGCGTCCTGCACACCATATGCGATTGTCCTGCCAACGGCCTCCGCGAAGGTGTTTCGCGGAGGCCGTTGCTGGTTTGGAGGCCGCCTCAGTTGCCGGCGGGGTAGGCTGCCGCGACGGCATGCGTCCTGTTCAGGAGGATGCCGACCTCGTCGAGCTCCTGCTCCGGCTCGTCCATCGTGTCGCCGGCGGGGATGTCGAGACGGTAGCCGACATAGCGCCGGGCCACGATCGCGTCGAAGCCGAGGCGGTCGCGGAGCTTCTTGCGCAGCTTGCTGACGTGACTCTCGATCACGCTTTCGTCGAAGGTGGACTCGAAGATGCCGTAGACCGCGTTGAAGATCTGCGTCTTGGTTATCCACTTGCCGTGGTTGCTGACCATATATTCGAGAATGCGCAATTCGCGGCGGGGCAGGGTGAGGGCGTGGCCCGCGATCTCGGGGTCACGGCCGTTGAAGAAGACCTGGATCCTGGTCTCGCAGGGCCTGGGCAGCTCGCCCACCCGGCGGCGCGCGATCGCGGCCGTTCGGGCCAGGATCTCACGGAGGTGAACCGGCACATGCACGACGTCGTCGACGCCCGATTCGAACAGCTCGAGCGTGTTCTTGAGCATCTTCTGGCCGCTCACGGCGATGATGGGAGCCGAGGAACGCTTGCGCATGGCCCGCGGCAGGCTTGCGCGGCCATCGCAATCCCCGAGGAGGAAGGCATCGACCGCCGCCAGATCCGATTCGCTCGCGGATTGCAGCCAGTCCCAGAATTCCCCGCAGGAGAATCCGATCGAGGATACGCCCTCGCGAACGAGCCCTCCGACGTAGCTGTTCGCGACGCTCTCGCGATCATCAACGATAATATACATCAGTCTTTCGCCCCTGTTTCGCACTTGTTGCGGCCGGCTGGTTGTTGTGATGCCCCGGCTCGGCAACGTGCTGTTTGACGACATTCCTTCCCGCGAACCGTTGTTATGGTTTCGACATTCGCGGGCAGCCCTACGCCTTCAGTGCCTGCGTCTCGCAGGCCTGCTACTTCGACTCGATACTGAACGCTTACTGGGTGAGGCCCGGCGGGCGTCTTACGGATGCCTCGCGGAGCGGATTGAGAAACGACTTAGAACAGTTGCGCCAGGTTGCTCATTGCGTCCGAACGCCACTGACTGTGTCGATCTCCTCGCCAACTGGCGAGAATCACTTGACTAGGACCGTAACAATTGCCGATTCCCGATCAAGCGTGCGTAGTGAAGCGATTGCTACGTGTGCTTGATGCTGTTGATTTGTGTCGGGTTGTTTCTTGATATATTCAATCGCATCAGTTGATTTGGAAACTGAACTAGTTTAGCACCGCGACGGTTCTAAAGTTCCGTATCCCCGTACAATTACAGCTATTTCGGGTGGTGCTGCGGCTCAGGTAAACCGAGGGTTTTTCAACCCGGGATTGACTCGCATCCGCGCTTTTCCACATGCGGCCATTCGACTCATGTACGGCGGCGCGACTTAGCTTGGCGAAATCTTGGCGAGGGTGTGTCTTTCGAGTCGCACTCTCGCCACGTGCGTGACGCGGTTGTTGCCTCGTGATGTCGCCGCGCGCGCGATGAAGATCCTCCGATACGCACGTTTCAGGCAAGCTTCGACAAATAACGTCACCGTTCGACAGATCGAACCGAACGGAGCATTTTCACATGTTGTCCGATGGACAAGCTCGTCCCGACGCGACCGCTGATGTTTCCGCGACGGCGAAGCCGGCTCCCGAGCCGCGCGATGCAAAGGACAATACGGCGCGAGCGACCAGGCCTGCTGCGGGCGCAAAGCGTGCGTCGGCTGCGGCGAGCGATGAAGCTCTCGCGAAGGAGGCGCTCGAGGGACTTAAACGTATTCGCGCCAAGGCGCGTCTCGACAAGATGGCGATACCCAAGCCTGCGCCGACCGTGATCAAGCCGGCCGTGATCGTGGCCAAGCCCCCGCCGCCCCGGCCGCCATGGGTTGCGCCGCTCGCGACATTGGCAGTCGCAGCCATACTTGTGGTCTGCGCCTGCACCGGCGTGATCGCCTATCTCACCACGCCCGCGCAGAACAACGTCGCGGCCAGTACGGAGATCCGGATCCTGCGCGAGACGGTCGCACAGCTGCGCAAGCAGGTGTCGGGCGTGTCGGAAAATCTCGACGGCCTCCGCACCGCAGTCGATCAATCGAGCAAGGCGACCAATGATCGGTTCGGCAGATTCGCCGAGAACCTGGATCGCATCGAGCGGGTGAGCTCGTCCTCGACGGTCAAGCTCGACAAGCTCGCCCAAGGACAAGCTCAGGCGCAAGTCCAGGTGCCGGCACCGGCAATGGTGCAATCGCAGCCCTCGTCACAGCAAGGGCCGATGATGGCCTCGGTCGCAGCGCCCGAGTTCACGGGCTCGGTGTCTCCGTCCGAGCGCATGTCGGCGCCGCGCAAGGTGATCAAGGGTTGGTCGGTCCGTCAGGCCTACGAAGGAATTGCCATCCTGCAGAGCCCGAACGGCGTCATCGAAGCAGTGCTGGGACAGCGGGTGCCCGGCCTTGGCCGCATCGAGGAGATTAGGAACGAGAATGGGCGTCTGGTGGTGGAGACCAGCGGGGGCGTCGTTTATTCGTCACGCAAGGCGACGCCCTGATCGAAGGCCGCCTTCTATTGGCGGTGATGCTCGAAGCTGGTGCACAGCAGATCGACCTCCGCCTCCGCGATCGGCGAGCGGAAAAGGCGACAGCTGAACTCGGCCGTCGCCTTGCTGTCCGTGGTGGTGCGCTCTTCCCGGAGGAAGATGCATCGCTTGCAGACGTCGGTGTGGTGCCGCTGCTCGGCCGTGTCCGACTGATCCAGCACGTGCCGGAACGTGTCGCGGAAGCGGATCTTGACCTCGTCGTCGAGCCCGGCAATGGCCTCGACCAGAACGTTGACGGGATCGCGCACCAGGAACTTCTTGCCCTGCTGCGTCACGCTCAGCATCACCGAGCGCTTGTCAGTGGCCGAGCGTTTCCGCTCGAGATAACCGAGCCGCTCGAGCTCCCCGATGATGAAGGATGCGGTGCCGCGCGTGGTGCCGACATAACTTGCGAGCGCCGAAGGCGTCCGGGAGAAACGGTTGGCGCGGGAGAGAAACCGCAGCGCCATCCACTCGCGGTCGCGCAAGCCGTGCTTGGTGCCTTCGAACCACAGGATGCGTGCGACCTGCTCCAACAGTTCAATCGATTCGCGAGCCAAATTCATTTCAATTCCAGGTCGGATAAAGCTTTATTCAATTGAGCCTTATGTAGCGCAATCTGAGTGGACGAGATGAAGTCCCGCCTCGCCCGTCCGTCCGTTGCCGGATGTGCACCGCGCGTGGGGAAGAAGCTCGCCATTGGAACTTCCGGCCGTGGAACTAGGACGTCACAAAGAAAGTTCGAGTAAATCGCACGGCTCAAGTCCTTTGAAAATTTCAATCAAATGACGGCGGCTCGCACGCGATCTGGCGGTCATGCGTGATGTTCGAGCAACATGATGCGTCTTTGCGGCCATCGCAGTGCCCATTTGTTGCAGCTGAGCACGTTGAATGCGCGAGCATGTGCATCGCCGGCGGTCCCGGGCCATGCGGTGAGCCGGGAGAGAACCGTCTTTTTCGGTTAACGGATGTTGCGGCGCAACGCAGCAGGACGGTTAAGTCCGGCACGCGAGCCTCGCAGGCGCAGGCCTGATTCAGAAAGTACGGCGCGTTGAGCTAATGCTGAATTTCGAGGGCGGCCCAAGTGGCCGCCCTTCTCCGTCAAATAGCGCTGCTCTCACTTCGTCATCGCGCCAGAGGCGGGGCATGACTGGGGCGCCAGGAATGCCGGACCCTATCGTCCTTCGCCCGCGCGCCACAGCGCATCGAGGCCGTGCCGATAGGTCGGGTGGGCAAGCGCAACGCCGAGCTCGCGCTTCAATGTCGCGTTGGAGACACGGGCGCTGCTGGCATAGAAGCTGCGGGCCATCGGCGACAACTCGGCCGTCGCGAACGCCTCTTCCGGTGGTGGCGCAACGCCCATCAGCTTCGCGGCATAGGCGATCACGTCCTGCGGCGGCGCAGGCTCGTCGTCGCAGACGTTCCAGGTGCCGCCGCTTCCATGGCCAATGGCGGCCATGATCGCACTGGCGATGTCTTCCACATGGATGCGGTTGAAGACCTGGCCGGGCTTGATGATGCGCCGCGCCGTTCCCGCGCGCAGCGTTGCCAGTGCATTGCGGCCGGGACCATAGATGCCGGCAAGCCGCAGGATCGCGGCATTGCCGTGCGCAACGTCCATCCAGGCCTGCTCGGCGGCAACGCGCAGGCGCGCACGGTCGAGCGTGGCCTGTGGCGGGGTGCTCTCGTCGACCCAGCCGCCGCCATGATCGCCATAGACGCCGATGGTGGAGAGATAGACGATCTTGCGCCGGCCCGCCGCCAGCACGTCGCCGAACGCTGCGATGGCGGGATCGCCGCTGCTGCCGGGCGGGATCGACACCAGAAGCACGTCGGCGTCGCGCACCTGCTCGACCGTCTCGCGCGACGGAGGGCTGCCGCAGAAGGCGTGGACCTCGATGCCGGCGAGGTCGTTCCGCTGCGCCGGATCGCGCACGGTGCCGGCGAGATGCGAGAAGCCGCCGCCGTGTTTGCGGACGAAATGCAAGGCGCTGTAGCCGAGGCCGAGAATGAAGAGCCGCATGCGTCTCCCGCGAAAGGTCAAAGTTCCCGCGCGAGCTGCGCGTCCTTCGCTCATAAGAGATTTTTGGGTCCAGCAAAAGATATTGCGATTTGTCTCGCCTCCTGCCTCGGGCGATGTTCGCCTGTCACAGGGAGGTCTCGATCATGCAGGCAGAAGCGCTCGCCTTGGGGCCGGCGGATGCCACCGAGCTGATCCGGCGCGCAGCCGCGCTGATCTTCGACGTCGACGGCACCCTGGCCGAGACCGAGGAGCTGCATCGGCAGGCCTTCAACCATGCCTTCGCCCGCCACGGTCTCGACTGGCAGTGGAACCGCGCCGCCTACAAGGAGCTGCTGCGGGTGACCGGCGGCAAGGAGCGCATGCGCGCCTACCACGCCCGGCTGGCGATCGCCCCGCCGCTGTCGGATGCGGACATCGCCGCGCTCCACCGCATCAAGACCGCGCATTATGCCGAGCTGGTCGAGACCGGCTGCTGTCGCTTGAGGCCGGGCGTGATCGAGCTGCTCGCCGCGGCGAAGGCACGCGGCCAGCGGCTCGCCATCGCGACCACGACCTCGCACGGCAACATCGATGCGCTCTTGTCGCAGGCGCTGGGGGCGAGCTGGGCTGCGAAGTTCGATGCCATCGTGGCCGGCGACGACGTCAGGCACAAAAAACCCGCGCCGGACGTCTATCTCGAAACGCTGGCACGGCTGAAGCTGGGTGCGGCCGACTGCCTCGCCATCGAGGATTCCGCCAACGGCCTGATCGCGGCCTCACGCGCCGGCATCCCGGTCGTGATCACCCGGAGCATGTTCTTCCGCGACGAGGATTTCAGCGCCGCACGGTTCGTGCTGGATGATCTGTCGGAACTCGACGTCGCCAAACAAGAAACCAAAAAACAACCCCATGCACAGTAGAACACGCCCGCTTGTTCGCCGCTTTCAGTGGACGCGGTGGCTCGTCCTATCGTCCTCTGCCTGCTCGACAATCTGGGCGATCGGGCTCGACTGGTGATGCACCAGGCGCCAGTCGTCGCCAACGCGGCGGAAATGGTTCGCGGCGGCCAAGGCGGTGCCGTCCACGATCTCGATGCAGAGCACGCGGGCGCTGTCGCCGTCCACGATCGCCTGCGGCTCGGCGCAGACGATCTGTGGCCGCTCGGGATTTTGCAGGATGTCGCGCCAGCTCCCCATCACCGTGGCGCGGCCGACGATCGCAGGCCAGCCGGGATGGATGCAGGAAATGCCGTCGTCATCCGCCCACATCTGTTCCATGCCGGCGAAGTCGCCTGCTGAAAACGCGGCGTAGAAGGCCGCGTTGGCGGCGATGATCTTGCTGTCTTTTGCCATCGCTCCCGGGTGGGGCAAGGAGGGGCAAAAATCAAGCGCGACTTCCGTTCGACTTCGGGTCAATTTGGACCGCAGTGCAGCATTGCCCGCTTGTGGTCAGGCCGAGACGAGCGACTCCACCGCCCGCCGCGCGCCATCCTGGTAGAGGCGGCCGAGGGCCGCGGTGACCGCCTCACGCAGGCGCGGCTCCGAACCCAGTGGTCCGAACACCTTCTCCACCCCGAGCAGCGCAGGCGCGAGCCGCTCCGCGACGGGCCCCGCCTCGCGCGTCAGCTTTGCGAACTCGGCGGCAAGCGGATCGCGCACGTCGATGGCGCGGCCCTGTTCGTCTGTTGCGCTGACGTAGCGCATCCAGCCGGCGACCGCGAGCGCATGCGTTGCAATCGGAAGGTTCCTGGCGAGTCGGTCCTGCATCGCGCCGAGCAGGCGCTGCGGCAGCTTTTGCGAGCCGTCCATCGCAATCTGCCAGGTGCGGTGATGCAGCGCCGGATTGGAAAAGCGCTTCAGCAGCGAGGCGCGATAGGCGGCGAGATCCGTGCCAGACGGCATCGTCAGCGTCACTGCGGCCTCCTCCATCACCCGCGCGGCGAGGCGTGCGAAATGTGGATCCTGCATGGTGTCGGCGATGGTCTCATAGCCCGCGAGATAGCCGAGATAGGCCAGCGCCGAATGGCTGGCGTTGAGCAGCCGCAGCTTCATCAGCTCGAACGGCTTGACGTCGCTGACGAGCTCGACGCCGGCAACGGCAAGATCGGGCCGGCCCGCCGTGAAGCGATCCTCGACCACCCATTGCGTGAAAGGCTCGGTCATCACGGGCCAGGCGTCGCGCAGGCCCAGCGCGGATGACACGGCGTCCCGGTCGGCATCCGTGGTCTCAGGAACGATACGGTCGACCATGGTCGAGGGGAAGGCGGCATTGTCCGCGATCCACTTGCCGAGATCCTTGGAGCGCAGCGCCGCGAACTGCGTCACGATCCGTTGCGCGGTGTGGCCATTGGCGGCGAGATTGTCGCAGCACAGCACGGTGAAGGGCTTGGCTCCGAGCGCGCGCCGCCGCGCCAGCGCCGCGACGATGAAGCCGGGCGCCGATCGCGGCGCGTCGAAATTGTTCAGGTCGTGCACGACGTCAGGGTGCCGCTCGTCGAGATCGCCGGTCTGCGGGGTGTGGCAATAGCCCTTCTCGGTGACGGTGAGCGAGACGATGCGGGTGGCGGGATCGGCCATCCGCCCGACCAGGGCCGCCGGCTTCTCGCGTGCGACGACACTGTCGAGCAGCGCGCCGATGACGCGATGCTCGGTGCCTTCGGCGGCGCGTACGGCAACCGTGTAGAGATGATCCTGCGGGGCGAGGGCGTCGCGCGTGTCCGGGCTGCGCAGGCTCGCGCCGACAATGCCCCAGGATGGGCTGCCAGTGGCAAGGCAATCGTCGATGACGACGGCCTGATGCGCGCGATGAAATGCGCCGAGACCAAGATGCACGATGCCGGGCGTGACGCGCGAGAGGTCGTAGGCCGGGCGGCGGACGGCCGGCGGCAACCGGTCGAGATTGGCCCTGCCAAGACGCGCTGAACCTGGGCGCATGGACGTCTCCCCTTTGCTTTGCCGCTGCTTGACATGGCGCCCGTATCAGGTCAATGCTTCGGTCAATTGGTAAGACCAATTTTCCAAAATTGGCAGGCCGCGGGCGGAAAGCCCCGCGCGGCCCTTTCGGGAGGACCAGCGTGCCGCTGGAAGCTGTGGAGGCGAGACGGCTCTATCGCCAGGTCGCCGATCAATTGCGAAGCCTGATCGACAGCGGCGAGTACGCGGTCGGCAGCCGCTTGCCGACCGAGCGCG
>Ga0209758_1000253_pt1 | contig 107937 bp, 107 predicted proteins | sample AraplaMF_Col_mMF_FD_184258 | JGI IMG/M metagenome (GOLD analysis project Ga0209758, IMG submission 184258) | Arabidopsis root microbial communities from the University of North Carolina, USA - plate scrape MF_Col_mMF (SPAdes) (version 2) | ecosystem: Host-associated > Plants > Roots >... | reverse complement strand
CACGCGACCGACACAGGATGCGGGTGTAGCTCAGTGGTAGAGCACGACCTTGCCAAGGTCGGGGTCGAGGGTTCGAGCCCCTTCGCCCGCTCCAATTTTTCCCAGAGCATCCAGCTGATCCGGTCGGAAACGTGGTTCTCCACGCCGCCGGCGGTTGTCTTGGGGATGCAATGACAATCCTGGTTACGGGCAGCGCGGGTCACCTCGGGGAGGCCGTCTTGCGGACGCTCCAGCGTCGCGGGGCGCCCGTGCGTGGGCTCGATCTGAAGCCCTCGCCCTTCACCGATGCGGTCGGCTCGATCGTCGATCCCGGTTTCGTGCGGCGCCAGATGGACGGCGTCACGGCGGTGATCCACACCGCGACGCTGCACAAGCCGCATGTGGCGACCCACAGCAAGCAGGATTTCGTCGACACCAACGTATCAGGCACGCTCAATCTGCTCGAGGCGGCCGCGGCGGCCGGCGTGAAGAGCTTCGTCTTCACCAGCACCACCAGCGCGTTCGGCTCGCAGCTTCGGCCGGAGGCGGGACAGGCGGCGGTGTGGGTCACCGAGGACCTGCCGCCTGTTCCCAAGAATATCTACGGCACCACCAAGCTGATGGCGGAGACGCTGTGCGAGCTGTTCTTCCGCGAGCGCGGATTGCCGGTCGTGGTGTTGCGGACCTCGCGTTTCTTTCCGGAGGACGACGACGATCCCGCGATGCGGTCGGCTTACGCGCTGGACAACGCTCAGGCCAACGAGCTGCTCTATCGCCGGCTGGACATCGCGGACGCGGTGAGCGCCCACCTGCTCGCCGCCGAGCGTGCGCCAAAGATCGGTTTCGCCCGTTACATCATTTCGGCGACCAGCCCGTTCGAGCCGCGCCATCTCGCGGCGCTTGCACGCGATGCCGCCGGCGTCGTGTGCGAGCTCTATCCGGATTGCGCGCGGCTCTATGCCGCGCGCGGCTGGAACCTGTTCCCCGAGATCGACCGCGTCTATGTCAACGAACGCGCGCGGCGCGAGCTGGGCTGGCGGCCCGAATTCGACTTCGCGCATGTGCTACGCAGCCTGCGCGAGGGCTGCGATTTTCGCAGTGCGTTGGCCCGCGAGATTGGCTCGAAAGGCTATCATGACACGGTGTTCGACGATGGACCCTACCCGGTCGCCGGGTTAGCGCGCGATTGATGTTTTGCCCGACGAGTCAACTGCCTGCGGGGCTCGCCCCGCGCGGCGCGACCCGCGCCGTTCTACTGTGCATGGGGTTGTTTTCGCGTTTTTTGTTTTCCGGCTCTCGGCCTTGATTCCGCGTTGCAGCGAGAGCGCTGGCGCTACGGCGTTCGCTTGTTGACAGTCCGTCTCAATTTTTATGCGGCGCAACCGCGGTGCGTGTGCCGCGCTTCTCAGCGCTTGCAGATGTGCTAACCTTTTTGCGTCTGTCGTTACGACGGACCAAAACTTCGCCTCTCGACTAGCAAAATAAAATAAATCGCAGCCCTGACGGCTGCCTTAGGGGAGTGACGCGATGACATCGATGTTCCATCGATCCGTGTTGGCGCTTGCAGCCGTGGCCCTTGTTGCTGGGACCAGTGCTGGCAGCGCGCAAGACAAGAGCAAGCCACTCAAGAAATACGAATCCGGCACCAAGGAGTTCTGGACCCATCCGCCGGATGACTGGTTCCTGGGCGATGAGACCGAGGCGCAGAAGGGTCTCGCGCCGCCCTCGGGGCCGCCGACCGGCGCCTCCGACGCCGAGCTCGCCAACATCGTCAAGAAGATCAAGCTGCCGCAGGGTTTCAAGATCGAGGTCTACGCCTCGGGCGTGCTGGCGGCGCGTCAGATGGCCTGGGGCGACAAGGGTACCCTGTTCGTCGGCTCGTTCGGCCTCGGCAATGTCTATGCCATCAAGGACAGCGGCGGGAAGAAAGAGGTCAAGACCATCCTCAAGGGGCTGAACATGCCCACGGGGCTCGCCGTCAAGGACGGCGCGCTCTACGTCATCGCGGTCGACAAGCTGATCCGCTACGACGACATCGAAAACAAGCTCGACAATCCCGGCGACGGCAAGGTCGTCTATGACGACATGCCGTCCTATGCCGCGCATGGCTGGAAGTACATCGCGGTCGACAAGGAAGGCTGGTTCTTCCTGCCGTTCGGACCGCCCTTCAATATCGGCATCCCGCCGACCAGCGTCTCGCAGATCCGCCGCGTCGATCCCAAGACCGGCAACGCGGAGATCTGGGCGCTCGGCGTGCGCAACTCGGTCGGCGGCGACGTCGATCCGCGCACCGGCAAGCTCTGGTTCACCGAGAATGCCCGCGACTGGATCAGCGATGATCTGCCCTCGGACAAGCTGAACATGATCAACCGGATCGGCGAGCATTTCGGCTATCCCTACTGCCATCAGGGCAATCTGCCCGACGACAAGTTCGCGATGGGCCACAAATGCTCCGAGTTCACGCCGCCGGTGCTGAATCTCGGGGCCCATGTCGCTCCGCTCGGCATGAAGTTCTATACCGGCGACCAATTCCCCGCCGAGTACAAGAACAACATCCTGATCGCCGAGCACGGCTCCTGGAATCGCCACAAGTACCAGGGCGCGCGCATCATGCGCGTGATCGTCGGGCCCGACGGCAAGAATCCCAAGCAGGAGATCTTCGCCTCCGGCTGGCTCGAGGGCGACCAGGGCTATCTCGGCCGTCCCGCCGACATCATCCTCGCCAAGGACGGATCGATCCTGGTTGCCGACGACTGGGCTGGCGCGATCTATCGCATCAGCTACAGCAAGAAGTAACGCGACGTCACGGAGAGGCTGCGAGCGGGCGACCGTCGCAGCCTCCTTCATTTCAAAGCCGATGCCGTCGTTCCGGATTGCGCGCCAGCGCAAGTCCGGAACCCAAAACCCCAAGCCGTGGTTATGGATCCAGGGCGCGTGCTCCGCATGCCCCGGAAGCGACGCAGTTGATCAGATCGGAATTCCATCATGCGCCGGCAGTTCATCTCGCACGCAATCAGCGCGCTTGCGCTCCTGGCGCTCGGTGCCGTTCCGGCGGGTGCTGCCGATAGTTCCGCGATCAAGGAGAAGGCCTCCGCCTGCTCCGGCTGTCACGGCGAGAACGGCATTTCGCAAACCGAGAACGTCCCCTCGCTCGCCGGGCAGCCCGATCAATTCATCCAGTGGCAGCTGGTGTTCTTCCGCGCCGGCTCGCGCAAGAACGAGCAGATGAAGCCGATCGCCGAGGAGATCACCAACGAGGACATCCGCAGTTTCGGCGCCTATTTCTCGCAAATGACGCCGCCGAAGGGACCGGAAGATGCCGATCCGGACCTGTCGAAAAAGGGCGCGCAAGTTGCCGCCGGCCGCCGCTGCGCCTCATGCCACACGGACAGCTTCGCCGGCACCAAGGCCGTCGCGCGGCTCGCGGGCCAACGCGAGGAATATCTGGTCAAGGCTTTGCACGACTACAAGGCAGGCCAGCGCGTCGGCGGCGGCGTCGCCGCGATGGCCGACATCGCGTATCGCATGAGCGATGAAGAGATCACCGCCGTCTCGCACTATCTCGCGCATTTGAAATAGCGCGGGGCTCCTGCCTCAAGCTCGACTGTCGGCCCGGACAAGCGCGCCTCGAGCGCGCGCCGATCCGGGATCCATAACCACGGGATCAAGTTTGGCGGGGACTCGGAGTGACCAAGCCCGCGCCTCACCACGCCCTGTGGTTATGGATCCCGGATCCGCGCTTCGCTTGTCCGGGATGACAGCCGATATTGTAGCTGCAGCTACCCCGCCCGCTGCTTCTCATACGCCTTCAAATGGGTGTAGGCGATCCGCAGCTTCGGCACCGGCACCTTGGCGGCGTCGGCGCGCGCGATGAGGTCGCCGATGACGTGATCGGCCTCGACCGGCAGGCCGGCCTTGATGTCGCGGAACATCGACGCCGTCATCGGCGAGCCCTCGGTGGTGAGATTGCCCTTCACCCGCTCGAAGAACGGCCCGCCCGGCGGGTAGCCCGACGCGGTGGCGATCGCGCTGGTCTCATCCAGCATGCCGAGCAGGAAATCCCGGCCGCCGGGCGCTGCGAGGATGTTGCCGACGGAGGTCCGCATCAGGCTGGTGGATGCTGCGAGCGAGGAGAGGAACACCCACTTCTCCCACATGTCCTGCATGATGTTCTGGCTGGCGGCGGCGCCGGTGATGCCGCTCTTGAAGGCTTCGTCGATCGCCTTGACGCGATCGGACAGCTTGCCGTCGCGCTCGCCGTAGCTGATCGCCTGCATCGGCTGAAGCTGCACCACCTCACGCTGCTCGTTCAAGGTCGCGGCGATGGCGCAGAGGCCGCCGAGCACACGCTCCTTGCCGAACTTGCCGTCGAGGATGTCGAGATGCTTCATGCCGTTCAGCATGGGGATGATGGCGGTGTTCGGCCCGACGGCAGCCGCGAACGACTTGATGGCGTCGTCGAGATCGAACGCCTTGCAGCTGAGCAGCACGACGTCGAACTTGTCCTTGAGCGCGTCGGCCTGCACGGTCGGCGGATTCTTCAAGGTCACATCGCCATTCGGGCTCTTGATGACGAGCCCGGCGCTGGCGAGCTCGCCGGCCCGGCGCGGACGGACCAGGAAGGTGACGTCGCGGCCGGCCTGCAACAGCCTGCCACCAAAATAGCCGCCGATGGCGCCGGCGCCGACCACGAGGATACGCATGCGAGAGCTCCGTTGAACGAGGAGAATGGCGAGTAGGAAATAGCGAATAGGGCGAGAGGCCGCAAATGACGAGTCACAATTTCACGACTCGCTATTCGCCATTCCCTATTTGCCCCCTTCCAGCACCATCTCCTCGACTTCGCGGAGCTGTTCCTTGCCAAAGAACATCTCGTTGCCGACGAAGAAGGTCGGCGAGCCGAACGCGCCGCGGGCGACGGCCTCCTCGGTGTTCCTGATCAGCTTGCCCTTCACCTCGGGCTCCTGCGCGCGTGCGAACAGCTTCTGGGCATCGAGGCCGGAGGACGCCAGCGCCTTCGCCGCGACTTCAGGATCGTCCATCTTCTTCGGTTCGCGCCACATGTGGTGGAAGGCGGCCTCGACATAGGCCTCGAACACGCCTTCCGCTTGCGCCGCGATCGCCATGCGCATCAGGTTCAGCGTGTTGACGGGGAAATGGGGATTCCAGACATAGGGCTGGACCTTGAAGCGCTTGATGAAGCGTTCGGTCTCGACCTGCTGGAATTCACGCTTGTTCTTGATGCCGGCGAGCGTCTCGGCCGGCGACCTGTTGTTGGTCGACTTGAAGATGCCGCCGAGCAGGATCGGAACGTATTCGAACTTGACGCCGATGCGCTGCTCGATCGCGGGGATCGCGAGATGGCTGAGATAGGCGTTCGGGCTGCCGAAATCGAACAGGAACTGCGGGGCAATGCGGGTCAAACTCACTCTCCCTGACCTGACTTTCTGGTCTGGCTTTTCCTCTATTGTGGCGCAGGGCGCGCCACAGGTCCACCGTTTAATGATGGTCGTAATACTTTGAGCGTCAGATCAGACGCCGGATCGCGCGCTTGCGCCAGACCGTGAGGTAATAGCCCATCTGCAAAACGAACATGGCGCAGAACACGATGGGATAGGCGGCCCATACGCCCTGAAGGCCGATCGTGCGGCTCAGGATCACCGCGGCCGGCAGCTCGATCGCGACGATGGCGAAGATCGAGAGCAGCATCGGCGTCAGCGCGACGCCCGCCGCGCGCATGGCCCCGGAGAACACCGTGGCCAGGCCGAACGGCACCGAGCTCCACAGGGCGATGTCGAGCAGGCCTTTCGCCAGATCGAGCACGGCGGCGTCGGTGATGAAGATGCCGAGGATGGCGCGCGGCGCCAGATAGATCAGCGCCACGAGCCCGCCGGTCAGGACGAAGTTGAAAGCGAGCCCGGTCCGCACGATGCCGTCGAGCCGGGTTCTGTCGCCGCCGCCGACCGCCTGTGCGCCGAGGATCGAGACCGCGATCGAAATCGACATCGCCGTGAACTGCGTGTAGCCCATCACCTGGTTGACGGCGCCATAGGCCGCCGTGGCGTCCGACCCGAAGCCGTTGACGAGGCCGAGCAGGACCAGCTCCGCGATCGCCATCACCACCATGCCGATGGCGCTCGGCAATCCGATGCCGAGTATCTTGCCGAGCATGGCGCCATCGAGCCGCAACTGACGCAGCAGAGCCGCGTCCGGTGCGAGCGCGTGCTTCTTCCGCAACAGATAGACGGCGAGCGCGATCAACGTGAGCGCGTTCGCGATCGCGGCCGCCCATGCCGGGCTGGCGATGCCAGCCGCGGGCAATCCGAACGACCCGTGGATCAGCATCGGCGTCAGGATCAGGCCGATCGCGGTCGACAGCGCCAGCGCCAGCAGCGGTGTCAGCGCGTCGCCGACGCCGCGGATCATCGCCGTCATCAGCAGGAAGACGAAGCCGAGCGGCATGGTGAGCAGCATGATCCGCGCATAGGCGCTGGCCTGATCGAGAATGTCTGACGGCGTGGCGAGCGCCATCATCAGCTGACGGCTGAAGAGCCCGCCGATCAGCGCAACCGAAGTGGAGAGCAGAAGGCCGATCGCAAGCGTCGCGCCCGCGATGCTTGTGATCTTGTCGTGCTCGCGCGCGCCGAAGGCCTGGCCGATCAGGACGGTCGCGCCGGTGCTGAGGCCCATGACGAAGGCGAACAGGAAGAACATCACGGGGAAGAACACCGAGACCGCCGCCAGCGCGTCGACACCGATCATCTGGCCGAGATAGACGTTGCTGACGGTGCCGAACAGCGATTGCAGCGCGTTGCTCAGCATCAAGGGTGCGAGGAAGCGGAGGAATGTTTTCCAAAGCGGTTTGGTGGTGGACATGAATGTGTCTTTCGTCAGGGCGTGCGGAGCCGTCGCCGCGCAATGCGCGGCTCGGCCGTCGATGGGTTTGTGAAGAGCGCCGCGCGGTCTACGCGCGGTCGCTGTAGGCGAGCTTGACGATGTGGTCGCGGATGTCGGCCGGCCAGTCGGCGATCAGTGCGGTGAAGCGCCGCCGGTCATCTGCGAACAGCGCCCGCGAAGCTTCCTCGAACCGCGGCAGATTGCCGGCCATGGTCGACATGAAGTGATAGGCCGCATCGCGCGCCTGCCGCTCGCGGTCCTTGTCGCCGCTCGCGCGCCTGGCCTCGTCGACGAGCTTGCGTAGCGCGACCGAGGCGCCGCCCGGCTGCGCGCCGAGCCACTCCCAGTGCCGCGGCAACAGCGTCACCTCGCGCGCGACCACGCCGAGCTTGGGTCGGCCGCGGCCGCGCGGCTCGCTCGGCGGCGTGCTCTCCTCAACCGGCGGGGGGACAAGCTTGGCCAGCCGCGCCAGCACCTCGCGATCCCCGCCGCGCAGATCGAAGTCGATCAATCGGCCGGTGGCGTCCTCGAAGATGACGATGGCCTCGTCCGGCCGTTGCGCCACCCGCTTGACGACCAGCGCGACTTCGCCCGCGGGTCCGGACACCAGGCGACGCGGTCCCTGGAAGGCGGTGAAAATCCGTTGCATTGAAATCATTGCCATATTGATGACGTTGGGGCCATTTTATACCCGGGTAAATTCTCGAGGTCAATATACCCGGGTGAAAATATCCGCAGCCGCGGCTCGACATTGTGCCCCCGGGCTGGCACCAACGGCGCCGCCGACCGACCACGCTTGGCCACCGCGCCTACCTTGGGGACCACACCGATGCTGACCGTTCACCACCTCAACAATTCCCGCTCGCAGCGCGTGCTGTGGCTGCTCGAGGAGCTGGGCGTGCCTTACGAGATCGTGCGCTACCAGCGCCAGCCGGACATGCGCGCGCCGAAGGAGCTGCGCGCCATCCACCCGCTCGGCAAGTCGCCCGTCATCACCGACAACGGCAACATTATCGCCGAGTCGGGCGCGATCATCGAATATCTCATCGGGACTTATGGCAATGGCCGGCTGATTCCGCCGCCGAACACGCCGGAGCGGCTGCGCTTCACCTATTGGCTGCACTATGCCGAGGGGTCGGCGATGCAGCCGCTGCTGCTGAAGCTGCTGTTCACGCTGATGCCGAAGCGCGCGCCGGCGCTGCTTCGTCCGCTGGTGCGCAAGGTCTCGAACCAGGCGCTGACTACGCTGGTCAATCCGCAGCTCAAGCAGCACATGGACTACTGGGAAGGCGAGCTTGCGAAGAGCGAGTGGTTCGCCGGCAACGAATTCACCGCAGCCGACATCCAGATGAGCTTCCCGCTCGAAGCGGCGCAAGCGCGCGGCGGGCTCGAGCAGGGCCATCCCAAGGCGATGGCATTCCTCGAGCGCATCTACGCACGCCCGGCCTATGCGCGTGCGCTGGAAAAGGGTGGGCCGTACGAGGTCGGGCGGTAACTCTCTCTCCCGTCATTCCGCAGGCAATCGCATATGGGAGCGATTTCGCCTGTGGCCATCCTTCGAGACGCCCGCCGTTGGCGGGCCCTCAGGATGAGGACCGGGTGCGCGGACGAGCACCAATGCTGCTTAGCCGCATCCTTAGGAGACCGCGAAGCCGCGTAAGGAGCACGCGAGGCAGCGAGAGCCGGTGGCTCGCGCTCGTGCCATGCAAAGGACGTGGTCAATAGGCGGCCGCTTCTGCGCCTCGCGTGCGGGGGTCGGGCGCGCCGAGCGGCCCGCTCGGCGTCACGAGAATCGAATTGGCCGATGTCTGCCCCATCGGCTCGACGATCGCATGGCCCATCGCCTTCAGCTCGAGCAGCACGTCGTTGGGAAAGCCGCGCTCGACGCGCACTTCGTCAGGCAACCATTGGTGATGCAGCCGTGGCGCCGCGACGGCGGCGGCAACATCCATCTTGAAGTCCAGGACGTTCACGATCACCTGCAGCACGCTGGAAATGATGCGGCTGCCGCCGGGCGAGCCCGTCACCAGCACCGGCTTGCCGTCCCTGAGCACGATGGTCGGCGACATCGACGACAGCGGACGTTTGCCGGGTCCGGGCAGATTGGCCTCGAAGCCGACGAGGCCATAGGCATTGGAGGCGCCGATCGCGGCGGTGAAATCGTCGAGCTCGTTGTTGAGCAGCACGCCGGTGCCGTCGGCAACGAGGCCGACGCCGTAGCTGAAGTTCAGCGTGTAAGTGTTGCTGACGGCGTTGCCGCGGGAATCCACCACGGAGAAATGCGTGGTGTTGCTGCCCTCGCGCGGCGAGGGGGCCGCGGCAGCGAGTTCTTGCGACGGCGTGGCGCGATCGGCCGGGATGCCGGAGCGTAGCTTGGCGGCGTAGTCCTTCGCGGTGAGCGTCTCGATCGGCGCGTTGACGAAGGCGGGATCGCCGAGATAGCGCGCGCGGTCCGCATAGGCCCGCTTCATCGCCTCGATCAGGAGATGCAGCGATGCCGGCGATCCCTGCTTCAAATCGGCAAGCTGAAAGCCCTCGAGGATGTTGAGCGTTTCCACCAAGACGGTGCCACCGGACGAAGGCAGCGGCATCGACACGATGTCGTAGCCGCGATAGGTGCCCCGCACCGGCGCGCGGATCACGGCCTGATAGGCCTTCAAATCGCCCGGCGTCATGATGCCGCCGGCATCGGCCACGGCTTTGGCGAGTTTCTCCGCGACCGGTCCCTCATAGAAACCGCGCGACCCCTGTGCGGCGACGGCCGACAGCGTTTCGGCGAGCTCGCCCTGCATCAACCTGTCGCCCTCACGAAGCGGCGTGCCATCGGGCCGCGAGAAGATTTTGGCGGTCGAAGGCCAGCGTGCCAGCCGCCGGTGCCAACCGGGCAGCGTATCGGCGATGTCGTCGCTGACGACGAAGCCATCGCGGGCGAGCGCAATCGCAGGCTCGAGCAATTGCGCCAGCGTGAACTGGCCCGAACCGTATTTCTCCAGTGCCAGACTGAGTCCCGCGACCGTGCCGGGCACGCCGACGCCGAGCGCGGAATCCCGTGACTTCGCCGGATCTGGCTTGCCGTCGGCGCCGAGGAAGATCTGCGGCGTGGTCGCCGCCGGCGCCGTCTCGCGGTAATCGATCGTGATGTCTTCATTGCGGTCGGCGGAATGGATCACCATGAAGCCGCCGCCGCCGATATTGCCGGCGCGTGGATAGGTCACGGCCATCGCGAAGCCGGTCGCGACGGCAGCATCGACCGCGTTGCCGCCGCGCCGCAGGATCTCGGCACCGACTTGCGCGGATAGCCTCTCCTGCGCGACCACCATGCCGTGCTCGGCGGCAATGGCGCGCACCGTGTCGGGCGCGGCTGGAACATAGGCCTGTCGCGCACCCTGGGCCGTCGCGGGTGCGAGACCGAACGCCAGAGCGGCCACGAAAGCGAGAAATGTTCGCCGAGTCGAATATGACGACATGATCAAAATTTCCGCGGGGGCTTCGGACCGGTTCACACGCCTCGCTGCAATGCTATACGGTTTGGCTCAACAGAGGCAAAACTGTTCGTGATGAGGCCTGCGTGATGACGACGATCGCCCCGGATGCGCGCATGGCCGATGCGCAGCGGACCTATCCGCCACGCGCTGCCGTCGTCAGCTGGATCTTCTTCGATTGGGCCGCGCAGCCCTATTTCACGTTGATCACGACCTTCGTGTTCGCGCCCTATTTCGCCACCAGCATTGCGCCGAATCCCGCCGCCGGCCAATCGCTGTGGGCATTTGCGATGGCGGCTGCGGGACTTGCGATCGCGCTGTTGTCGCCGGTGCTGGGGGCCATCGCGGATGCCTCTGGCCGAAGGAAGCCGTGGATCGCGGGATTCGGCGCGGTGCTGGTGCTGGCATCGTGCACGCTATGGATCGGCAGGCCCGGCGATCACGCCATCATTCCTCTGCTGCTCACTGCGGTCGCGCTCGCCAGCGTCGGTGCGGAATTCGCCACCGTCTTCAACAACGCGATGATGCCGACCCTGGTGCCGCCGGAGCGAATCGGCCGGCTCTCCGGCACCGGCTGGGCGACCGGCTATGTCGGCGGCATCGCCAGCCTGATCATCGTGCTCGGCCTCCTCGCCGTCAATCCCGAGACCGGCCGCACATTGCTGGGCCTGACGCCGTTGTTCGGGCTCGATCCGGTCAGCCATCAGGGCGATCGCATCGTCGGACCGCTGACAGGGCTATGGTTCGTGATCTTCGTGACGCCGCTGTTCCTGTTCACGCCGGATTACCCGGCGAAGCGCCCGCTGCGCGACGCGCTGCACGAAGGATTGTCGGAGCTGAAGCGATCGATCAAAGGCTTGCCGAAGCAGAAGTCGCTTGCGGCGTTCCTGCTCGCCAACATGATCTACACCGACGGCCTGGTGTCGCTGTTCGCCTTCGGCGGCATTTATGCCGCGGGCACGTTCGGCTGGCACACCATCCAGATCGGCACCTTCGGCATCATGCTCGCGATCACCGGCACGTTTGGCGCCTGGTTGGGCGGCAAGTTGGATGATCGTATCGGACCGAAGCGCGTCATCGCCGGCAGCTTGCTGCTGCTGCTATTGTCGGTGGCGGCGATCCTCCTTGTCGACAAGGATAGCGTGTTGTTCATCAAGGTGGCGCCGCCGCAAGCAGGCGCGCCCTTGTTCTCGAGCGCGGCCGAGCGCGCCTATCTGGTGCTGGGCTGCCTCATCGGCGCGGCCGGCGGTCCACTCCAGGCTGCCTCACGCACGCTCTTGATTCGCCTCGCACCGAAAGACCGTATCGCGCAGTATTTTGGCCTGTTCGCGCTGACCGGGAAGGTGACGTCCTTCACCGGGCCGTTGCTGATCGGCATGATTACGGCTGTGACCGCTAGCCAGAAGGCCGGCATGGCCGTGCTGGTGGTGTTCTTCGTCGCGGGGCTGGGATTGTTGATGCGGGTGCGGGAGTCCTGAGACCCGCTGTCGCACCAATCCCCGCCGTCGTCCCGGACAAGCGAGCGAAGCGGAGCGCAGATCCGGGATCCATAACCACAGGACGTGATTTGGCAAAGACTCGTAGTTGCCAGCTCGCACCGTGATTTCTCCCTGGGGTTATGGGTCCCCGCGTTCGCGGGGACGACCCCGTTGAGAGTTCAGTGCACCGAAATTCAGTGCCTGAAGTGCCGCGTGCCCGTGAACACCATGGCGATGCCATGCTCGTCGGCGGCCTTGATCACTTCGTCATCGCGCATCGAGCCGCCGGGCTGCACCACGGCAGTGGCGCCGGCCTCGATGCAGGCGAGCATGCCGTCGGCGAACGGGAAGAAGGCATCCGAGGCCACCACCGAACCCTTGGTGAGCGGCTCGGCGAGCTTCAGCTCGTTCGCCGCGTCCTGGGCCTTGCGCGCCGCGATCCGGGCCGAGTCCACCCGGCTCATCTGGCCAGCGCCGATGCCGACGGTGGCGAGATCCTTGGCGTAGATGATGGTGTTGGACTTGACGTGCTTGGCGACGCGGAACGCGAATTTGAGGTCGCGCATCTCGGCCTCGGTCGGCGCCCGCTTGGTCACGACCTTGAAGGTCATGTCGTCGACCACGGCGTTGTCGCGGCTCTGCACCAGCAGGCCGCCCGCCACCGTCTTGGCGGTCAGGCCCGGCGCGCGGGGGTCGGGCAGGCTGCCGGCGAGCAAGAGGCGCAAGTTCTTCTTGCCGCCGATGATGGCAATCGCTTCCTCGGTGGCGTCGGGCGCAATGATCACCTCGGTGAAGATCTTGGTGATCTCGCGCGCGGTATCGGCGTCGAGCGCACGGTTCATCGCAATGATGCCGCCGAAGGCCGAGGTGGAATCGCAGGCCAGCGCCTTGCGATAAGCCTCGACCAGGTTCGCGCCTTCGGCAACGCCGCAGGGATTGGCGTGCTTGACGATGACGCAGGCCGCGGTGCGCCTGGTGTCGAACTCGCCGATGCATTCATAGGCCGCATCGGTGTCGTTGATGTTGTTGTAGGAGAGCTCCTTGCCCTGAAGCTGCCGCGCGGTCGAGACGCCCGGGCGCTTGTCGGGCGTCGCATAGAACGCCGCGGTCTGGTGCGGGTTCTCGCCGTAGCGCAGCGACTGGATCAACCTGCCGCCGAAGGCGCGGAAGTCGGGCGCGTCGATCTCGAGCTGCCGGTTGAACCAGTTCGAGATCGCGGCGTCATAGGCCGCGGTGCGTGCATAGGCCTTTGCCGCAAGCCGCCGGCGCAGCTTCAGCGTGGTCGCGCCCTTGTTGGCGGCGAGCTCGTCGAGCACGGCCTGATAGTCCTGCGCCTCGACCACGACGGCGACGTCGTCGTGGTTCTTGGCGGCGGCGCGGATCATCGCGGGGCCGCCGATGTCGATATTCTCGATGCAGTCCTCGAAGCCGGCACCTTTGTCGACGGTGGCTTCGAACGGATAGAGGTTGACGACGAGCAGGTCGATCGGCGCGATGCCGTGCGCCTTCATCGCCTCCGCATGCTCCTTGTTGTCGCGGATCGCGAGCAGGCCGCCATGCACCTTCGGATGCAGCGTCTTGACGCGGCCGTCCATCATCTCGGGGAAGCCGGTGAGGTCGGAGACGTCCTTCACCTTGAGACCGGCGGCGGCGATCGCTTTCGCGGTGCCGCCGGTCGAGACCAGCTCGACATCATGCGCGGCCAGCGCTTTGGCGAACTCGATCAGGCCGGTTTTGTCGGAGACGGAGAGAAGGGCGCGGGTGACGCGGCGGGGATGGTCAGTCATGAGCAAGATCCTCTGTCTTAAGGAGTGTCTATGCCCAGGCGCGCGGCGGATATGTCCCGCGCTTCCCGATGGTGCTCCATCCAAGGTCGCCAGTCGCGCGAGCGACGGCTCGATAGCAGCTTTCGGCCGTTTTCACAACGGCCGGATCGGACTGAATCGCACGTCTACAGCGGGAGTTCCGGCTCGCGGCGCGCATTCCGGCGGGCATTGGTCACCGCCGGCGAGGCGGTCGAACGCACAAAACTCCAGCGGATCGAGGGCGCCTGCCGCGCATCCTGCCGGATCACGATCTGCGCGGTGCGGCGCGGGCCGTCATTGCCGGCCAGGAACACGCTGTCCTCGAGGTCGACCTTGTCGTCCAATGCTTCAAAGGTCCAGACGTCGCGGTTCGGCAGCACCAGCATCACGCCGCGGGCGTCCGAGAGCCGGCTGGCCTTCACGGCGGGATGCAGATGGAAGCGCAGCGCGAAATCGGCATCCGCGCCCTTGAAGCGTCCGCCCTGTGGCGGCGACAGCGTGTCCTCGCCGTCGATGCGCGCGCCGTCATTGGCGATCATCAGCACGCGGCGGTGGATCGCGCCGAATTTCGAGAGGTAACCGTCATGCGAGGTCGTGAGCAGCGTGCCGTTCTGCACGATCTCGCGATAGCTCTCGACCTCGACGGGTCCGCTGGTGACGGGCGAGCCGTGCAACAGGCGCTTCATCGCCGACATCTCGATGAACTGGCAGGACGAGGTGTCGTGATAGGTCAGCGTGGAATGCGCCGCGGTGCCGCGTGCGAACGGCCGCCAATTGTCGCGGCCCGTGGTCGGCATGCCGCAATTGGTGACGATCCGGCTGATGCCGGAGGACAACTCGAATGACAGGCAGCCGGCATGGGCGTCGTGACTGACGCCGGCCGGCGGCGGCGGGCCGGTGTCGATGATCACAGTGGTCTGGCCGGCATCGAGGCGCTGAAAGCCGGTATGCGGCATGTTGGCCATCGGCGCGCCGTGGGTGTCGTCATAGGCGAGCAGGGTGGCGAGCAGATCCGAAGATGTCGCGCTCATGCCGTTGAACAGCGCGAAATTGCCGTCGCCGTGCCGGAAGAAGCGCAGCATCGGCATCATGCGGTCGATCGCGTTGAGCAGCGCCGGCGGCGGCGCGATGTTGCGCGCGGCAAAAGTCTGCCGCAGCGGCAAGAGGTCGATCAGGAGTTCGATCAGCGCGCCCGGGTTGCGGGAGATGTGTCCGCCATCGGGCAGGATCTGCCGCTGCAATTCGTCCGACAGCTTCTTCGATGCGCTGCGGATGTGACGCGTCTGGTTGGCAAGGCACAGCGCCGCGTAACACAGCGCGATCAGCACCTGGAGCTTCGGCACTCCGTCCGGAATGTCGACCATGGTGTAGCGCAGGAAGCGGATCTCGCGGGCGAGGGCGCGCAAGTAGCGGCGGTAGAATTTGTTGTCGGTCTCGCTCAGCACCAGCGGCGCCTGCGACAGCAGCGAGATCACGCGCCTCGCCAGCACGTCGGCGCGGCGCGCGACCGGGCGACGCTTGTTGGCGGGGTTGGCGATCCAGTCCTCGATCAGGGCGCGCGCATTCGCCCGTGTCAGGGCGGTGTCGGCGGCGCGCAAATGGCGCAGCCAGCCGAAGCCGAGCAGCGCAACCTCCCAATCCTCCGACGGCGGCTCGAGATCGAAGATCGAGCGGCCGTGGCAATTGACGATCTTGCCGGCGAAGACGAAGCGGCCGGCATAGATTTCGGCGGCGCGGGTCGCATCCGCGGTGCGCAGATCGTGCGGCGCGATGATCAGCCGGTCGGTGCGGCTGGGCCAGACCCGCGACAGCACAACCGAACCGCCGCTCGCGCGCGCAAGCATGTTCCGCGCGAAGCGGTTCATGACCAGCGTCGAAATACGTCTGCGTTGAGCGACCGACACGCCTTGCCTTGAAGGGGGAGAGGATTAGCGACGAATCCCTATTAATCCCAAAATCGGTCGTCTGACACCACCTTGAACGGCGCGAATCAGCGCCACGTCGCAAAATCCAGTGCAAAATCAGGATTTAACGAGCCGGGCCGCGAAAAATCCGTCGAGTCCGCCGAGCTTGGGATCGGCATTCGGCAGATGGCAGGGCAGGGTGCGCAGATCGCCCTCCGGCGTGAGGATTTCGTCCAGGCCTGCGACCTCCGACGCCTCGATCGAGACGCGGCGAAGCGCAGGCTCGGCCGCCAGCAGCGTCGCCACGGCCTGCTCGCCTTCCTCAGGTTCCAGCGAGCAGGTGCAGTAGATCAGCGTACCGCCCGGCTTGAGCAGCGACACCGATTTTCGCAGCAGCCGTTGCTGGAGCGCGGCCAAGGGGGCGATGTCGGATTCCTGCCGCAGCCAGGCCACATCGGGATGTCGGCGGATCGTGCCGGTCGAGGTGCAGGGCGCATCGATCAAGACACCGTCGAAGCTCTCGGCGGGGCCGGCCCATTCCACGGCGTCAGCGACGACGGTCTCGGCCTGGAGCGACAGCCGCGCCAGGTTTTCGCGCAGTCGTGCCACCCGGGCCGGCGAGCGGTCGATCGCCGTGACCTGCGCGCCTGCCAGCGCCAGTTGCGCGGTCTTGCCGCCAGGGGCGGCGCAGAGATCTGCAATGGACTTGCCTCTGACGTCGCCGAACAGCCGGGCCGGAAGCGCGGCGGCGGCGTCCTGCACCCACCATTGTCCCTCGGTGAAGCCGGGCAGCATGGTCACCGAGCCGTGCAGCAGCATCCGCACCGTCCCGGTCGGGAGCGTCTCGCCGTGCAGGCGGCTCGCCCATTGCGCGGGATCCGACTTCACGGTGAGATCGAGCGAGGGCTCGTGGCCGAGCGCCAGCGCCATTTCTCGTGCGGTGCCTTCGCCATAATGCGCGCTCCAGCGCGCGAGCAGCCATGGCGGAAGGTCCAGCGATTGCGTGGCGACTTCCTCGACCAGCGCCTTGCCCTCGCGCGCGCAGCGGCGCAGCACGGCATTGACGAGGCCGGCATAGCGCGCGGCGCGCCGGTCGGACTGCACCAGGCGAACGGAGAGGTCGACGGCGGCGTGATCCGGCACATCCATCCAGAGGATCTGCGCCGCGCCGATCAGCAGCGCGCTCTGCGCGCGCGGCGCGTCGGAGGGAATGCCCTTGTCGAGCAGCCGCGACAGCACGTGGCCGAGCGTGCCGAGCCGGCGCAGCACGGTGGCGACCAGGCGCCGCATCAACGCCCGGTCACGGTCGGGCAGCGTCTTCAGACCGGGATGGGCACCGCTGCCGTCGAGCTGATCGTCAAGCGTGCGCTGCTTGTGCAGAACGCCGTCGACGATGTCGGCGGCAATCCGTCGTGCGGCAAGGCCTGGCACTTCGGGCGGAGGAGCAAAACGTTGAGATGACATGCGGAAGCAAGGTTCTGAGCGAGCGGCAGTTCCGCCGCAATGGCGCATGCCTCGAGAGACTGATCTCTGGCACGCGAATATGCCAAATGTAAGAATGGCCCCTCGCGATTGCAGCCCGCAATGACCATTTCAGCAATGCGTTATTGGACCTCGCACTTCCCGTGATCCTGCGTTAGGAACCCGCCGAGATGAGTGACCAGCCCTCCCTTCCCGATCGCAAGCCGCCGTCGCCGGCCGCCCAGCGGGCGTTGGCCGAAGCCGAGGCGCGCCGACAGGCTGCGGCGGCCGCGCGTGATGAAGCTGCGCCGAAGGAGTTGCAGGGGCCAAAGGGTCCGGAGCCTACCCGCTACGGCGATTGGGAGCGCAACGGCATCGCTTCGGACTTTTGAGACGCCGCTTTACGCGCGCTCCTCACGAGCCATCTTGCCGGTTCAGCCGACTCAGCCCTAGCGTGCGCGGATGTCGCGCTTCGATCCCAGCCGTCCCTACCGGACTTCATACAGCGGCTCGCCGTTCGGCCGTCGCTTCTCCGGACTGTTGCCGTGGATGTTCGTGGTCGGCGTTGTGACGGCCGTCGTGCTCGGCTTCCGCCAGGGAACGATGTGGCCTGTTCCGCGAGTGAATGACGAACAATCGCGGAATGCCGAAATCATCCTGCAGCAGTCCGGCGCGGCCGGTGCTCGCCAACCGGTCGAGGTCATTCGCACCGTCGACGGGGACACGTTTCTCGCGCGCGTGCATCAGCACAACGGCGTTGATCTCGTCGCGCGCGTTCGGCTGCGCGGCATCGATGCGCCCGAACTGAAGGCCTCCTGCCAGGAGGAGCTGGACAAGGCGGAAGCCGCGGCCCGCGCGTTGCGCGATCTGCTCGGCCAGGGCGGGGTGACCATCACCAATCTCGGCCCCGACAAATACGGCCGCGTGCTTGCCGACGTCGCGACGCGGCGAACCACGAACGTTGCGGCAGCGTTGCTCGCGGGCGGTTACGCGCGAAGCTACAATGGCGGCCATCGCGACGGCTGGTGCGCGCGGGGCTGGCGATTCTGGTAACGAAAAAGCCGCAGTCGCAACTGCGGCTCCTGTCTCGACTGATTCAGGCGATCAGCGCGTCACGACCACCGTCGTGCCGACGGAGACGCGGCCATAGAGATCGGTGATGTCGTCGTTGAGCATGCGGATGCAGCCATAGGAGACGAAGCCGCCGATCGAGCCCGGCACGTTGGTGCCGTGGATGGCGTATTCGCCGCCGGCCAGCGTCATCGCCGCGACGCCCATCGGGTTGCGCGGCGAGCCGCCCGGAATCACGTCGGGAATGTTGGGCTTGTCGCGCTTCACCTCGGCGGGCGGCGCCCAGGCCGGGTTGAGATACTTGCCGTCGATCTTCGTGGTGCCGGCCCATTGCTTGCCGGATTTGCCGACGCCGACCGGATAGCGCACGGCGTGGCCGTTATCGAGAATGAGATAGAGTTTGCGCTCGCTGGTTTTGACCACGATCGTGCCCGGCGAATAGTCCGCGAGGTGCGTGCCCACCATTTCCGGCCGCGCTTCTGCCGCCGTCGACATCAAGACCCCAGCTCCGATGGTGGCGGCCATCGCCACCGCAATCCTCATCGACATCGATCTTCCCCCTTGCACAATCGGATCGTCCAAAATGACGCAGAACCCGCAATCGCCGCCGCGCCAAGTCCTCGTCAGGGGACATTCTTAACCGCGCTCGTTAACCGGATGGTTTCCACGCGCGGCCACCGAAGGCTGGCCAGCAGGGGGAACAAAGGAAATGTTCGAAATAAAGTAAATGACCTGAAAACAACACTCGGCGGGAAATAGACGGGCGCGCCGCCGCGCGCGCTGACAAGCGCGTGAGGCTGTGAACGGCTGTTGGTTGGAGGCGAGCTCACCACCCGCTCTCGTGTCCCGGACAAGCGCAGCGAAGCGGAGCGCCGATCCGGGACCCAGTTCTTCGTGTTTGGATAGATGGGCCCCGGCTCGGCAGCGCATCACTTACGTGCTGCGCTGCGCCCGGGGCACGAGAGATCGTTACGCCGGCTTCCGGTTCTGCCGGTTCTTGACGAGGTCGTCGACGACAGCGGGATCTGCCAGGGTCGAGGTGTCGCCCAGGCTGCCGGGCTCGTCCTCGGCGATCTTGCGCAGGATGCGGCGCATGATCTTGCCGGAGCGGGTCTTGGGCAGGCCCGGCGCGAACTGGATCTGGTCGGGCGAAGCGATCGGGCCGATCTCCTTGCGCACCCAGGTGACGAGCTCCTTGCGCAGATCCTCGGTCGGCTGGACGCCGGCCATCAGGGTGACATAGGCGTAGATGCCCTGGCCCTTGATGTCGTGCGGGAAGCCGACCACCGCCGCCTCCGAAACCTTTTCGTGCGCGACAAGTGCGCTCTCGACTTCCGCGGTTCCCATGCGATGGCCGGAGACGTTGATGACGTCGTCGACGCGGCCGGTGATCCAGTAATACCCGTCGGCGTCACGCCGGCAGCCGTCGCCGGTGAAGTACTTGCCCTTGTAAGTCGAGAAATAGGTCTGCTCGAAGCGGGCGTGATCGCCATAGACCGTGCGCATCTGGCCGGGCCAGGACCGCGTCAGGCAGAGATTGCCGGTGGTCTCGCCTTCCAGCACCTTGCCATCGGCGTCGACGATCTCAGGCATCACGCCGAAGAACGGCTGGGTTGCCGAGCCGGGCTTGAGCTTCGTCGCGCCCGGCAGCGGCGTGATCAGGATGCCGCCGGTCTCGGTCTGCCACCAGGTGTCGACGATCGGGCAGCGGTCGTCGCCGACGACGCGGTGATACCACTCCCAGGCTTCCGGGTTGATCGGCTCGCCGACCGAGCCGAGCAGACGCAAGCTCGCGCGCGAGGTCTTCTTCACCGGCTCGTCGCCCGACTGCATCAGCGCGCGGATCGCGGTCGGCGCGGTGTAGAAGATGTTGACCTTGTGCTTGTCGATGACGTTCCAGAACCTGGAATTATCCGGGTAGTTCGGCACGCCTTCGAACATCAGCGTGGTCGCGCCGTTCGCCAGCGGCCCGTAGAGGATGTAGCTGTGGCCGGTGACCCAGCCGACGTCGGCGGTGCACCAGTAGATGTCGCCGTCGTGATAATCGAAGACGTATTGATGCGTCATCGAGGCGAACACGAGATAGCCGCCCGTGGTGTGCAGCACGCCCTTGGGCTGGCCGGTCGAACCCGAGGTGTAGAGGATGAACAGCGGGTCCTCGGCGTGCATGTGCTCGAGCGGGCATTCCGTCGTCACCATTGCCGCCGCCTCGTGATACCAGAGGTCGCGCGTCGGGTTCATGTCGACCTTGCCGCCGGTGCGCTTGACCACGACGACCCAGTCGACGCCGTCGGCCTTGGCGAGCGCCGCGTCGACATTGGCTTTCAGCGGCACCTTCTTGCCGCCGCGCAGGCCTTCGTCCGCGGTGATGATGATCTTGGATTTGCAGTCGTTGATGCGCTGGGCGAGGCTGTCCGGCGAGAAGCCCGCGAACACCACGGAGTGGATCGCGCCGATGCGCGCGCAGGCGAGCATCGCATAGGCCGCTTCCGGAATCATCGGCAGGTAGATGGTGACGCGGTCGCCTTTCTTGACGTTGCGGGTGCGCAGGATGTTGGCCATCCGGCAGACCTCGTCGTGCAGCTCTCGATAGGTGATGTGCCTGGACTGCGAGGGATCGTCGCCTTCCCAGATGATCGCGGTCTGGTTGCCGCGCTTGGCGAGATGCCGGTCGATGCAATTGTAGGCGACGTTGAGAATGCCGTCCTCGAACCATTTGATCGAGATGTTACCGGGTGCGAACGAGACGTTCTCGATTTTCGTCGGCGCGTGCATCCAATCGATGCGCTTGGCCTGCTCCGCCCAGAAACCGTTCGGGTCCGAGATCGAGCGAGCGTACATCTCCTTGTACTTGGCCTGGTCGACCCAGGCGCGCTTCGCCCACTCCGCAGGGACGTCGTAGATCTTCTCGGACATGCTTTCCCTCCACATGCGGCAGGCCGAACGCCAGCGAACGGCGAGCCGACTTGATCATTGACTGATTATGCGTCGGGCTAACCGGACCCGACAAGGAGCACAAGCTGGACCTTCGGCGGGCCGCCCGCCATGCGGAGGATCAAGCCCGCCTGCGGCGACTGTCGCAGATCTGAAACAGGCCCCACGGGCGGCGTTGAGGCCTTTACCCAACCCTCAGGAATCGGCCGGTGCAGAGCGCCCATGCGACCGGGCCGGTATCTGGCAACCTCTCGTCACTGATTCGGGACTCGCAATGCGGTTCGGAACACCCTAAATGGCCAACCCGGGTCCAAAGAGGCCCTTCGGAACAAAAATCAGAATTGCGGCATTGACCGATAACAAACAGGGCTAAGGCATAAGGCTATGATGGATCAGCAGAATCTCGGGACGAAGCGGCCCGCTTCAGCCGATCCTGCGGCCATTGCCCTGGCCAAAGCCCTCGGACAATGGCCCAAACCGGCCCCTTTCAGGCGTCCCAGCCCCAAAAAGACCTTCGATACGGCGCCGGCGACGGTCGAGGCGCTCGCCAGGGAGCACGGCTTGCGGCTCGGCGACCAGAACGAGCTGACCATTCGCCGCATCAGGCGCGGCAAGGGCTATTCCTTCGTCCGCCCCAACGGCGCACATATCCGCGACGCCCGCACCATCCGCCGGCTGCACGCCATGGCGGTGCCGCCGGCCTATCGCGAGGTGCGCTACTCAGCCGATCCGAGCTCGCATCTTCAGGCCGTGGGCCGCGATGCCGCGGGCCGGCTGCAATATCGCTATCACGTCGATTGGGAGAAGGTCCGCGAGCATCGCAAGGCGCATCGCCTGGAGAAGCTCGTCGGCGCGCTGCCCAAGATCCGGCGCAAGGTCTCGGCGTTCCTGTCGGACGACGAGCCGACGCGTGAATTCGCGCTCTCGGCCGTGATCGAGCTGATCGCGCGCACCGCGATCCGCCCCGGCAACGAATCCTACGCCCGCCTCAACGGCACCCGCGGCGCGACCACGCTGCTCAAGTCCAACGTCACGCTGGAAGACGATTGCTTCGTGCTGACCTTCAAGGCGAAGGGCGGCAAGGCAGTGCGCAAGGAATGCGACGCGGCCAAGCTGGTGCGCGCCATCGGTATTTTGCAGGGCGTCCCCGGCAAGCGGATGTTCCAGTATCGGGACGCCAACGGCATCGTGCGCGCGGTCAGCACCACGCAGGTGAATGCGTTCCTGCGCGAGATCGCCGGCATCAAGATCTCGCTGAAGGATTTTCGCACGCTGATGGCCTCCGCCGTGGTCGTGGAATCCCTGTCGCGGATCACGCCGGCGACTAGCCAGCGCGGCCGCAAGAAGCAGGTGCTGGACGCGATCCGCGCCGCCGCCGACAAGCTCTCCAACACGCCGGCGATCTGCCGCAAGAGCTATGTCCACGACACCATCGTCACCGCTTTCGAGGAAGGCATCCTCGAGCGCTTCGCCGCGACCATGAAGGGCCAGCGCTCGCAGGCGCGGCGCGAGCAGCTCTTGCAGCAGGTGGTCGCGACCGCGGCGGTGTAACGACCCTGCGTAGGGTGGGCAAAGCGTAGCGTGCCCACCACCTCTCAGTGATTACGTAAGACGTGGGCACGCTTCGCTTTGCCCACCCGACAGAGCTACGACTTGGTCGAGACGCCGTTATCGGGACCGGGATCGCCGCCTGCGGCCACGATCGTCAGCCGTTCCAGATAATGCGCCCACCCCGTCGCATGCGAAGCCGCCTGCGCGTCGCTCGGCAGGCCGCTATGGGTCATGCGCAGCAGCGTGCCGCCATCGCGCTCGATCAGGTCGATCTCGATCAGGCTCGAGCCTGGCGGCACTTCCTGGCCGCCCTCCCAGCCGAACGTGTAGGCGAGACGATGCACCGGCACGACCTCGCGGAAGGCGCCGCGGGCGACGCCGCCGCGCGGACCGACGCCCTTGAGCAGATAGAGCCCGCCGGGATGCGGCTCCGTGGTCACCTCCGAGCCCATCCAGCTCAGGATCTTCTCGGGATCGGTCAGGTAAGCGAAAACGGTAGCGCGCGGTGCCGCGATCTGGGTCTCGCGTCGCACGATGAACGGTTCAGTCATGGGCGATCATCCCTTCGCTGACACTGGGACATGGCGGCGCGTGGGCGGCCCGTCAAGGATTGGCCGTGACAAACCCGGCCCGCCTTCGCCATGATCGGGCCATGCAGCTCTCCCCGACGCTCGCCTGGCTTGTCGATGTCGCCTCGGATAGTGCCGGGGCCGACCGCCTGCTCGCGGAACTCGGCGCTCATCTCGTGGCCGACGGCGTGCCGCTTGCGGCGGGCGCCCTGACGCTCGAGGTGCCGCATCCGCTGATCGCGAAGCGGACATGGCTATGGCGGGCCGACAGCGGCCAGGTGATCGAAGCGCTCGGCTTCGCGCCTGGCGGGCTGGCTCCGGATCCGCCGAACGATGCCGGTCGCCGCTGGCTGCGCGACATCGCGCACGGCGAGCTGCACGAAGACATCGTCGGACGGCCCGATGGGCCGCTGCTCGGCTGGATCGGGCCGCGGCCGTTCACCGCGGATGAAATCGGGCAACTGCGCCAGGCCGCGCGTTTCGCCGCAACGCCCCTTGCCGTGCTCGCCGCGCGCGCCACGTTGCGGGCAACGCTGGATGCCTATCTCGGCAGACGCAGCGCCGAGCGGGTGCTGGCGGCACCCTTGCGGCGCGACCTCGGCGAGACCATTCAGGCCGCGCTGCTCTATGCGGATTTGCGCAATTTCACGACCCTGTCGGAAACCTCACCGCCCGGCGAGGTCATCGCCGCGCTCGACGCCTGGTTCGATCGCATCGCCGGCGCTGTTCACGCCTTCGGCGGCGAGGTGCTGAAATTCATCGGCGACGGCGTGCTCGCGATCTTTCCGGTGGTCGAGGCATCGCCGCGCCCTGCCTGCGATGCCGCTCTGCGTGCTGCCGGCGCAGCCGAGGCCGGGATGGCCTATCTCAACGCGGAGCGCGGCGCCAAGGGCCTGCCGCCACTGGCGTTCGGTGCTGCGCTCCATCTCGGCGAGATGCTCTGGGGCAATATCGGCGCCGCGAACCGGCTCGATTTCACCGCGATAGGTCCCGCCGTCAATCTCGCCAGCCGCCTCGAAGGATTGTGCAAGCCGTTGGGGCGGGCTGTGCTGGTGTCGGGCGCGCTTGCCGCCGAGACGGACATGCCGCTGGTCGCGCTCGGGTCGCATTCGCTGCGCGGCATTGCAGCGCCGTGCCAGGTGTTCACATTGCCAAAGACGTGAGGAACTACATCCCGCCCATCTTGCAGACGAGCTTCCACTCCTCCGCCGTCACCGGCTGCACCGAGAGGCGCGAATATTTCACCAGCGCCATGTCGGCCAGCTTCATTTCGGCCTTGATCGCAGCCATCGTCACCGGATTCTTCAAGGGCTTGTCGGCCTTGATGTCGACGCAGACGAATTTGCCGGTCTTGTCGGTCGGATCGGGATAGGCCTCCTTTATGACCTCCGCGATGCCGACGATCTCCTTGCCCTCGTTGGAATGATAATAGAACGCCTTGTCGCCTTTCTTCATGGCGACGAGGTTCTGGCGCGCAGTGTAATTGCGCACGCCGGTCCAGGCCTCGCCCTTGGCGCCCTTCGCCACCTGCTGGTCCCAGGACCACACCGACGGTTCGGATTTCACCAGCCAGTACGCCATGTTCATTCCTCAGACTTGAAGGGGCGCGTCAGCAGCCCCGAAATCGCCGCGTCGATCGTGCTCCGGCCGCTCAGGATCGAGGCGACCGCTTCTGATACCGGCATCTCGATGTTTCGCGAAGCTGCGAGTTCGATCAGCACCGGTGCGGTGAACTCACCCTCGGCGAGCTTGCCGGCGGGCGGCTGCTCGCCGCGGCCGAGCGCGAGCCCGAGCGCGAAATTGCGCGATTGCGGGCTCGCGCAGGTCAGGATGAGGTCACCGAGACCGGACAGGCCTGCGAGTGTCTCGCTGCGAGCGCCCAATGCGCGGCCGAGGCGCGTCAGCTCGGCAAAGCCGCGGGTCGTCAGCGCCGCCTGGGCGGAGGCGCCGAGCTTGCGTCCGACCGCGATGCCGACCGCGATCGCCAGCACGTTCTTGGCGGCGCCGCCGATCTCGACGCCGCGGATGTCGGTGGAGTGATAGGGGCGGAATGTCGGCGAGCCCAGCGCCTGCACCAGGCCGCTCGCCAGCGCCTCGTCCCTTGCCGCCAGCGTCACCGCCGTCGGCAGGCCGCGCGCGACGTCGTCGGCAAAGCTCGGGCCCGACAGAATCGCCGGCTGCGCGTGCGGCGCGGCCTCCGCGATCACGTCGGTCATGAATTTGTGGGTGCCGTGCTCGATGCCCTTGGCGCAGGCGACGATCGGCAACGGCCTTGTCAGATGCGAGGCCAGCATGTTGACCGCCCCGCGCAAATGCTGCGCCGGTGTTGCGATCAGCAACATGTCGGCGCGCGCGGTGAGCGCCAGATCGCTCGTGACGACGATCTCCGAAGCGATCCGCACCCCGGGCAGCCGCGGATTATCGCGTGTTGAGGCGATCCGCGCGGCGTGCTCGGCATTGCGTGCCCAGAGCGTGACGCTCCGTCCCGCCCGCGCCGCCACGGTCGCCAGCGCCGTGCCCCAGGCGCCCGCCCCGATCACCGCGACGGATTGGAACGTGGTCATGCCTAGTATCCCGCCCGGGTCTTGCCGTAGCCTGCCGGCGCCGTCGCGTTGGCGTCGAGCAGCCAGCGTGCCCGCGGCTGCGCGTCCATCGTGTCGGTCATGCCGAGCGCGAGGCGCTCGGCACCGGCCCAGGCGATCATCGCGCCGTTGTCGGTGCAGAGTGCGGGCGGCGGCATGATCAATTGTGTCCCGGCTTGCTGCGCGACCTCATCGAGGGCGCCGCGGATCGCCTGATTGGCGGCGACGCCGCCGGCCGCGACCAGCGCGCGCGGCGCGCCGAACTTTTCGCGAAACAGCCTGAGGCCGACGCTCAACCGGTCGGCCGTCGATTCGAGCACCGCAGCCTGAAAGCTCGCGCAGAGATCGCTGATGTCCTGCGGCGTGATCTCGGCGAGCCGGCTCGCCTCGGTGCGCACCGCCGTCTTCAATCCCGACAGCGAGAAATTCGCATCGGGTCTGCCCTGCATCGGCCGCGGGAACGCAAAGCGCGTGGCGTCGCCGCTCGCCGCCGCGCGCTCGACCTGCGGGCCGCCGGGATAGGGCAGGCCCAGCATCTTCGCGACCTTGTCGAAGGCCTCGCCGATCGCATCGTCGACGGTGGTGCCGAGCCGCACATATTGCCCGACGCCGGTGACCGCGACGATCTGGGTATGGCCGCCGGAGGCGAGAAACAGGCAATAGGGAAATGCGATGCCATCGGTGAGGCGCGGCGTCAGCGCATGCGCCTCCAGATGGTTCACTGCGACCAGCGGCGTGTCGTGCACCATCGCGATCGCCTTGGCGGTGGTAAGCCCGACGATGACCCCGCCGATCAGGCCCGGCCCCGCGGCGGCCGCGACGCCATTGAGCTGGGCAAAGCCGATGCCGGCCTCGCGCATGGCGCGGTCGATGATGCCGTCGAGCAGGTCGACATGCGCGCGGGCGGCGATCTCCGGCACCACGCCGCCGAAGCGGGCGTGCTCCTCGATCTGCGACCGCACGATGTTGGACAGGATCTTGCCGCTGCCGTCAGACGCGCGTTCGACCACCGCCGCGGCGGTCTCGTCGCAGGTGGTTTCGATGCCCAGCACCAGCATTGGCGAATTGTTATCCAATTTGCGCCCTTGCGCTCATCCGTAAAGCAGAGTTCTGGTACGTCCGGTAGCATTCCGGGGCCAGATTGCGCAATCGTCACGAAGCAAGCCGTCCGGGTCGTGCGTCACCGCCACGTGGTTCGGGAACACCAGCGATGTCCATTCTTGTCACACGGCCGCATCCCGACAATGAAGCGACGGCGGCAAGTCTGCGCGCGCGGGGGCATGCGGTGCTGCTTGCGCCGGCGCTCAAGTTCGAGCCGGTCGCCTTCCATGACAAAGGTGAAGCTCGCTACGGTGCCGTCCTCGTCACGTCGGCCAATGCGATCCGTGCCGTCGCGCCGCAATTGCGCGACCTTGGTCTTCTGGAGCTGCCGTTGTTTGCGGTCGGCGAGCATACCGCCGCCGCGGCGCGCGACGCCGGCTTTACCCGGGTGATCGTCGCCGGTGGCGATGCCGCGTCCCTGCGCGACAAGGTGATGCAGGGCGCGCGCGACAAGGTGCTGAAGAAAAAGAGCACGCTGCTGTATCTCGCGGGCGCGGACCTGTCGCGTGACCTCGGCGCTGAGCTCGATGCGGAGGGTTTCTCCGTGGTCACGCAGACGACCTATCGCATGACGCCGGTCAAGCATCTGCCGCGCGAGGTCTGCGAGGGCTTTGCCGCCCACGGCGTCGAGGCGGTGCTGCACTACTCCCGGCGCAGCGCCCGGGCGTTCCTGGATGCGGCCAGGGACGAGGGCGTCGAAATCTCGGCGCTGGCGATCCCGCAATGCTGTCTGTCCGAGGCGGTCGCGGGCGCGCTGCGCGAGGCCGGCGCGTCGCAGGTTCTGGTTGCCGCGACCCCGGACGAAAGTGCCTTATTTGCCACCTTGGAGCGTGCTTTGCGGACCCGTTTGGCGTAAGAGGTCGGGCCGAATCCGACGCAATCTAGTTCACCTTGATATTGAAGTGTGAGGAACCGTCACGATGGCCGACGACAAGCCTGAAGACGCAGGATTGGCGCCCGACAGCGGACGTGCCAAGCGCACTCCGCCCACTATTGATCTTGAAGCCACCGAAGTCGCGACCCAGCCGCAGGAGACGGCGGTCGAGCCCGAGGCCCCGCCGGCTCCGGAGCACGCCGCGCCTGAACAGGCAGAATCCGGCAAGGTCGACGCAGAGCCGGAGCGTATCGACGCGCGGGCTCCGGCGTCGTCGATTTCGCCCTGGGTCATTGCGCCGTTCTCCGGCGCTGTCGCAGCTGCAATCGTGATCGCGGTCGGCTGGATGCTGGGCTGGCCTGCGGTGCAGGCGCCGCCTGCCGCACCGCAAGTCACGAGCGCGACGGTCGATGCGCTGAGCGGACGCGTCAGCGCGGTCGAGGCCAAGGCCGGCAAGCTCGTCACCGATCCGGCGATGGCGGCGCGAATCGACGCGATCGAGAAATCGATCGGCAGCCTGCGCGGCGACATCGCCAATCTGCGCACGCAGTCCGACAAGACAGCGGCTGCACTGAACGACGTGAAGTCCGCGCCAGGTGCTGCCGCGCCCGATCTTTCCGCGCTCAGCGATCGCATCGCGCAGCTCGAACGCGCCAGCAGGGCCGAACGGGCCGAGCTCGCGCAACAGGGCGAGAAGATCGCCGATGCAAAGGCGAAGGACGACAAGCCGCTGCGCAACGTGGTGGCGGCGGCTTTGCTCGACGTCGCTGTTCGCCATGGCGATCCCTATCAACAGCAATTGACCGCGGCGCGGTCGCTGGCAGCCAGGCCCGACACGCTGAAGCCGCTCGACACGTTTGCATCGTCGGGCATCCCGACGCCGGTCGCGCTGAGCCGCGAGCTGCTCACCATCGTGCCGAAACTGTCGCCGCCGGCGGAAGCCCCGGCCGCGAGTGGCGGCATCGTCGAGCGTCTTCAGGCGGGAGCCTCAAAACTCGTCCGCATCGAGCGCACCGACGGCGTCGGCAACGACCGCGGCGCGATCGTCGCGCGGGTGACGGCCGCGGCGCTGCGCAACGATTTCGTGGAAGCGCGGCGCGAGCTCAAGACGCTGCCGGAGGCCGATCGCACCGCGGCACAGGCCTGGCTCGACAAGGCCGATGCACGCGACGCCGCGCTCGCGGCTTCACGCAAATTTGCCGACGATGCGATGGCGGATCTCGCCAAATCTGATCCGGCCAAGCCTGCTCAATAACGTTCGCGCAACAATCGGCGCGTAATAGGGATCGTCATGCTTCGCATCGTCCTCTTTCTCGTCCTGATCGCGCTGGCGGCGGCCGGCGCGGCCTGGGTTGCCGACCAGCCGGGCGATCTCGTCCTGACCGCAGGTAGTTTCCGGATATCGACGACGCTTCCCAGATTCGTGTTCCTGCTCGGCCTCTTTGCCGCGGCTGTCGTGCTGGTCTGGAGCATTTTGACGATGGTCTGGCGCACGCCGAAGCGCCTGCGGCGCCGCCGCCACGACAAGCGCCAGGCCCGCGGCCGCCACGCCATCACTCACGGCCTGCTCGCGATCGGTCATGGCGACACCGCGCTCGCCCGCCGTCACGCCGACGCGGCGCGGCGGCATGCACCGAACGATCCGCTCGCGCTGCTCCTGCATGCGCAGTCGGCCCAGCTCGAAGGCAATCGCGACGAGGCGCAGCGCGTCTTCCGCGTCATGGCCGAGCGCGAGGACACGCGCCTGCTCGGCCTGCGCGGCCTGTTCATCGAGGCGCAGCGCGCCGACGATGCGGTCGGCGCGGTGATGATCGCCGAGGAAGCGATCAAGCTGTCGCCGTCCTCGACCTGGGCATCGCATGCGGTGCTCGGCTTCCGTTGCGCGCGCGGCGACTGGAGTGGGGCACTCGCGATCCTCGACTCGAATCTGCGCGCGGGGCAGATCGATAAGCAGACCTATCGCCGGCAGCGCGGCGTGCTGCTCACCGCGCGCGCGCTGGAATTGGAAACGATGGACCGCGACGTCGCGCGCGAGAGCGCAATGGAGGCGGTCAAGCTCGCACCGACCCTGGTGCCGGCGGCGGTGCTCGCGGCGAAATTCGAGAGCGAGGCGCATCAGGTGCGCCGCGCCATGAAGCTGGTCGAAGCCGCCTGGCTCGCCAATCCGCATCCCGATCTCGCGGACGCCTATGCGCATGTGAAGCTCGGGGATACCGCATGGCACCGCTTGCAGCGGGTCGAGACCCTCGCCGCGAAGACGCCAGCCGACAAGCCCGGCCATGTCGAAGGGCAGCTCGCGATCGCCCGCGCTGCGATAGATGCTTCGGAGTTCGCCCGCGCGCGCGAGGTGCTCGCGCCTTATCTCAAAGATCCGACCCAGCGCGTCGCGCTGCTGATGGCCGAGATCGAGCGCGCCGAGCATGGCGATAGCGGCCGCGCCCGCGCCTGGACCCTGCGCGCGGTGCGCGCCCGCCACGATCCGGCCTGGACCGCGGACGGTTACGTCAGCGATAGTTGGCGCCCGGTCTCTCCGGTCACCGGCCGCCTCGATGCGTTCCAGTGGCAGACACCGGTCGCGAGCCTGCCCTCGGACAGGGGCACCACGATCGAATCTTCGGCCTTCGAGGAAGCCATGCTGGCGGCGCCGCCGCCGAAGCGCGTGACGGTGGCGGCCAGCGAAGCCCCGGCGGAACCGCTGGTGACGGCCCCCGCTCCAGCGCTGGCCGCGCAGGACAATTCGCCGCCCGAGACCAAGGAAGCCGCCAAGGAAACCATCAAGGAAACGATGAAGGACGAGCCGGCGGTCACGCCCGCCGAACCGGTCCAGGCGGCTCCCGAGCCCGCCGAATCATCGCCGCCGGCGGCCACACCGGTGTTCCGGACCCGCGCCGACCTCGGCAAACCCGCTCCAGCGCCGATTCCTGCGGTCATCCCCCTCGTTCGGGCCCCCGACGACCCCGGGATCGACGACGAGGGTCCGAGCGATGAATTCACGGAACAAATCGGCACACCCAAGGCCCAGGCCGGGGGGTGGCGCGGATTCTGGTCGCGCTGGGGCGCGTGAGCGGCAATTCGAAGCCGGCTTGTCCTTGCCAATTCCGGCCATGCCCGATATCAGGAGCGCGCGTATCGGGGCCGGCATCGCCCAGGCCCCGGCAGGGTTCGCCGCAATAGCTCAGTCGGTAGAGCACGTCATTCGTAATGACGGGGTCGGGGGTTCGAATCCCTCTTGCGGCACCAGCGCCTGACTGTCCAGCCCGGACACGTAGATAACGAAACGTACCTGAGACATGGGTGACAACCTCGTGTCGATCGGGTTGCCGAGAGGTTTCAAAGCTTTCACTCCAAGTGTTTTCGCTCCAAGTCGATCGCGTTTGCGGCTTTTCGTTTGGTGGTCTGCCGGAACTTTATGCGATTGCGGTTGTTTCGATTATTGCGTTTATTGCGAATACATGATAGATAATCAATCCATCGGGAGCACACAGCCATGACCATTCCAGCCTTTGCCGAAGGTCTCGGCGACCGTTTGCCTTCCGACAGCGAAAGAGCAGCCGCGAACCACCTGCGCAAAATCCTTGCTGCGCATGCAACCGGTGATGCGAAGCTGCGTGTGCTGGACGAAGAGACAAAGCAGCCGGCCGAGATCACCCTCAGCCCAGCTCTTTCCAATCTTCTCATGGAATTGCTGCGCCATGTCGGTCGTGGCGATGCGGTGACACTTGTGCCTGTAAGCCAGATGCTCACCACGCAGCAGGCGGCTGATATTTTGAATGTCTCGCGTCCTTTCCTCATTGCGCTTCTTGAGAAAGGCGAGATCCCCCACACGCTGGTTGGACGCCATCGAAGGATCAAAGCCGATCATCTATTTGCCTACAAGCAAGCTCGCGACAAGAAACGCAGCGATGCGCTTTCCGAACTTGCCGAGCTTGATGCCGAGCATCTGTAGTCTTGTTTGCAAATCGCTACACAGCTTTCGTTGATGCCTGCATTCTAGCAGGCGCCCTCAAGCGGAACTTGTTGCTGACGTTGGCGGAGGCGGAGTTCTTTCGCCTCCGCTGGTCCGTGCAGGTGCTGGACGAAACCGAACGCGCGATAGCGAAAATCCTACAAAACAAGGGCGTTGCAGACGCCGCCGAACGGGCGAAACGTGCTCGCGCAGCCATGGAAACCGCGTTTGAAGAAGCATGCGTGCTTGACTTTGATCATCTCATGCCAGTCTGCACCGCCTTACCTGATCCGGATGATCAGCACGTTCTCGCGGCAGCGATCAAAACTCAGGCTGCCACCATAATCACAGATAACCTGAAAGACTTTCCTGAGTCAGTCCTGTTCAAACTCAACATCGAAGCGCGTTCCGCTGACGACTTTCTCGCTGATACTATCGCTCTCGACACCGGCCGAGCAGTTGCAGCGATTCGATGCATGCGCGAAAGATTCAAGAAACCCGAGAAAACCGCCGAAGTCTTGCTCCTAGATATGGAAGCTGAGGGTCTGATAGCTGTCGTGGATATCCTGAAACCACATGCGCAGTCTCTATAATTTGAAGAACGACCGCGCCTGGCACAGCGCTGGCTTCGCTTGGATGTTGGGCCAAGGCCATCGCAGCTAGATCGTCGATGCGCTGTTGAAGTCCGACATCGTCCTGCTCTCGCATTCGATGCGATACATGCTGCTGCGTCCTTGCCAATATATCCGGAAGTGACGCCGCGCCGTAGTTGACCGCGGCGCGCGGGTTCGAAACGACTCGGTGATCCATGTGATGTCAATCACATCAATCGAGCCGCGTCTCCCATAATGTACCGGTCACGCCAACACGGGGAGACTTCACATGCGCAAGATCATTCTGGTTGCCGCCATGGTCCTGAGTGCCGGATCTGCCCAGGCCGACGGCTCCCGCAGCCTGTCGCTGTCAGCGGCGGGCGCTCAGAGTCCCGCTCCGCTGACCGCGCCGACGTCGGCGACCTCCACCACGGCGCAGGCGAGCGAAGCTGCGCCGGCCGCCGAGGCGCCGAAATATTCCGATCGTCCGCCGGCCGTGACGCTGTCTGCGCCGCCGGCCACGACAGCCGCACCTGCGGCTGCCGCGCCTGCGACCACCACCACCGCGGCGCCGGTCGCGACCGCCAAGCCCGCCACCAGGAAAACCGCAGGGGCGGACAAGCCGAAGCCCAAGCGCAGTTGGACCGAGCGCCGCATCATCGGCGAGCTGCACCGCCACGGCATCTATTGGTAAAGCCGCAGACCTTTACCCAATCTCGCCGTCATGGCCGGGCTTGGCCCGGGCGTCCACGTCTTCGCTCCTGATCCAAGAACGTCATGGCCGGGACGGGCCCGGCCATGACGCAAGAGTTTTGACTTTGACCAATCGCGCTTACTGCGAGACCGTCTGCACCACGCTTCCGATCGGACGCGTATTCGTGCTTGCCGTCGGCACCTTCATGTCCTTCATCAGCGCGTCGTCATATTCCGGCAGCGTCTGCAGCGGCGTCTTGGCCTTCATCTGCACGATCTTGTAACCGCCAGCCTTGAGGCGCGCGAGCAGCGCCGGCAGCGCTATTCCGGTATTCTTCTGGAAATCGTGCATCAGGATGATGCCCTTGCCGAGCTTGTCCAGCCGCGTCATCACCGTCTCGATGATCTTCTCCGGCGTGGCGCCCTTGCGGAAATCGAAGGAATCGACGTCGGTCGAGAACATCGCGACGTTGCGGGTGCCGAAGTAGCTCACGATCGCCGGATTATGCTGAAGCTGCGGGAAGCGGAAGAACGGCGCCGGGTTGGCACCGAGCGCGAATTTCACCGCGCTGACGCCCTTCTCGACCTCGTCCTTGGCCATCTGCTCGGTCATCTTCTTGCCGTTCAGATTGACGTGCGACCAGGTGTGCGTGCCGACCGTATGGCCCTGGGCCAGCACCTGGCGCAGGATTTCCGGATGATAGGTGGCGTGCTTGCCGACCGAGAAGAACAGGCCCTTGGTGCATTCGTCCGCGAGCGCCTTCAGCACCGCGGGCGTGTTGACCGGCCAGGGACCGTCGTCGAAGGTCAGCACGACCTCCTTCTCGGTGAGGAAGTCGAACTGCTTGAAATGATCGAAGCCGAAGCCGGGGCCGCCGGTCGTGTCGATCTCGACCACGCGGGAGACGCCGAGCGCGTTCGGATTGGCGCAGGCCTGCTTCGGCTGCACCGGCATGACGGGAGCGGGCGCCGGCGCGGCTGCCGCCGGCTTGGCCGCCACCGTCGCGGTGGTCTCGACGTCATCCCTGGCGGCGAGCTTCGCCGGTGCCGGCAATGGATCGCCGGCACGGGCCGCAACTGTCTTGGGAGCGCCCTGATCGGCGCGCGCGGAATAATAAAACCAACCGCCGGCGGCGATCACGACCGCCGCAACTACACTGGCCAGCATCAGGCCCAACGCATTACGCATCGCTACTCTTTCCAATTACGCAACCAAACCTGCGGAATTTCCCGCGCGACGAGCCATTAATGCGAAGTAACAGTTAACGTGACACCAACACGACGGCGGTTGTGGAGGAATTTCAGGCCGATGCGCCAATGTGACTGAGATCACAGTCGGAGCGGGCCGCGTGACTGTCATCACAGTGGAAACTGTTTTGCTGGAGCATCGTAGTTCCCATCAACAACGGGCGCCGTTGCGACGGCGCCAATGGGAGCTTCAAATGACCAAGTCTTCTGACACCAAGTCTTCGAGCACCAAGTCCTTCTCTGCCAGTATCCGCGACACCAGCCTGGCTCTGGGCTTTGCCGCCATCGTCTCTCTGATCTCGACGACCTCGAGCTTCGCCTTCTCGGCCGAGGCGCAGCAGATGTGCACCGGCGATGCCTTCCGCCTGTGCTCGTCGGAAATCCCCAACATCCCGAAGATCACGGCGTGCATGATGAAGCATCGCTCGGACCTGAGCGCCGGCTGCCGCGCGGTGATGGACAAGGATCTGGCCAAGGGCGCGTCGCGCAAGGTCGCTGACGCCCAGGACAGTCAGTAACAGCGCGCAACGACATCGTTCGCGCCGGTTAGCTCCCTTCGCGATGTGCCCCGGCCTCGAGCCGGGGCCACGCGGCGGCACTCTCCCGCTCGGCAATAAAGCCGTTGCAGCCCCGGGTTCGTCGCACTAGCTTCCCCCGCACGTCTTTCCGGGTAAGAGGCATTACGCGATGACCAGATTTCTTTTCATCATTCCTTTGCTCCTGTGCGCCTCGGCGGCAACAGCGCAGCAGCAGCCTGGTCACGATGCTTGCGCGCGCGACGTCACGCGCTTCTGCCGCGCCGTCATGAACAATGGCGACGGCGCCGTGCTCGCCTGCCTGAAGGAGAATCGCGCCCGACTCAGCAAGGGCTGCGACAAGGTGCTTAGGGAGCACGGGCAGTAACGGCTCTGGTAGTCCCGTAGCCCGGATAGAGCGAAGCGAAATCCGGGGTTCTTTCTTCGCGGATAAACTTACCCGGATTGCGCTGCGCTCCATCCGGGCTACTGCGCACAAACGCTACGTGCTGCTTCCCGCCGCGGTCGCGACCACCGGCAGCACCTCCTCGCTTGCGCGATCCGGTGTCTCCTCCTTCCAGCGCACCGAGCCGAACGGACGCTCGAGCATGCGGCGGATCCGCACCGGCTCGGGGCCGATGTGGAAGGCGATCGCCTCCTGATGCAGCGCGCGTTCGGATTGGGTCGAGCGGTTGCGCTGACGCAAGTAATCGAACCAGGTCGGGCAGTGATAGCGCTCGGTCCACAATTCGGGATCGGCGATGTCGCGCGCGATCGACCAGCCATAGGCACCGTTGCGCTGCCGCGAGAGCTGCACGTCCTGCATGACGTTGTGGAACGCGCGCGCATTCTCCTGCGCGACGCGATATTCGATCTCGACCACCAGGGGACCGCTGCGCCCCGTCAGAGACAGCTTCACCTCTGGATCGGCCAGCACGTCGGCGTCTTCGTTGCGGGCGCCGACGCGCGGCATCGTCAGCCAGATCCCGAGCAGCGGCGAGATCAGCATCAGGCCAGCCGCGGTCAGCAGCGCGACCTCGACACCGGCATAGTCGGTGAGATGGCCCCAGCCCCAGGCGCCGATCGCAATGCCGCCGGAAATCGAAGCCTGGAACGCCGCGAGCGAACGTCCCGCGACCCAGCGCGGCGCCGAGAGCTGCACGCCGATGTTGAACAGCGCAATCGCAGCCATCCAGACCGCGCCGGCCAGCACCAGCGCCGCTGCGGTCAGCACCGGTTCCGTGCTGAGGGCAAGCGCGGCCATCGCGAATGCCATCGAGATCGTGCAGGCGCGGATCGCGGCCTCGCCGCTCATGCGCTTGCGCAATTCGTGGATGTTGAGCGCGCCAACGACGGCGCCCATGCCGAAGGCGCCCAGCATGATGCCGTAGGTCTGCGCGCCGCCATGCAGCAGGTCGCGCGCGACCAGCGGCATCAACGCCATGATGGCGCCGCCGATCAGGCCCATCACCAGCGTGCGCAACAGCACGATCTTGATCGGCGGCGAATTGGTGATGTAGCGGAAGCCCGAGACCATGGCGCGGTTGAGCTTTTCCCGCGGCAGCCGTGAGGGCTCGACCGAACGGCGCCAGAGCAGCAGCACCACCAGCAGCGGAAGATAGAGGATCGCGTTGCAGGCGAACGCCGCCACCGCGCCAAGCGCGGCGACGATGACGCCGCCGACCGCGGGACCGAAGCTGCGCGCGATATTGTAGCTGATGCCGTTCAGCGCGACGGCCGAAGGCAGCGCCTCGGGCGGCACCTGTTCGCTGACCGAGGACTGCCACGCCGGGCCGAACAGCGCATTGCCGCTGCCGACCACGAAGCAGAAGGCCAGCAGCGTTTCCGGGGTGATGAGATTGAATCCGGCCAGCACGGTGAGCGCGCTCGCGCCGATCAAGGCGACCGACAGCGAGATCAGCGTGACGATGCGGCGGTCATACATGTCGGCGATGGCGCCGGCCGGCATCGAGATCAGCATGATCGGCAGCATCAGGGCGGTCTGCACCAGCGCCACCTGGTCGGCCGATGCCGACATCTGTGTCATCGCCCAGGCCGCGCCCACGCCCTGAATCAGCAGGCCGAGATTGGAGAGCAGGCTGGCGAGCCAGATGCGCCGGAACACGGTGTACCGCAGCGGCGCGGTGATGCCGTCGGCGGCCATTTTCTGACGGTTTGGCTGCTCGGTCATATCCCCTTCCATATGGGCTGGCAGAAGTGGTGCAGGCGATTCCGGCAAATTCTTTGATGCCTGCGAAAGTCCTTCGCTGTCCAGTGGTTAGGCCGCTATAAGCGGTGCAAAGAGACGGTTTGCCGGGGAGGAACAGATGAAGCTGTCGCGACGGACGATCTTGCTGGCGGCTGGCAGCTTGCCCTTCGCAACTGCGAGCTTGCGGACGGGCGCAATCGCCCAGACCACGGCTGCTACGCCGGGCAATGAGGTGCCGCCGATCCTGTTCGTGCACGGCAATGGCGACTATGACGCGCTCTGGATGACGACCTTGTGGCGGATGGAATCCAACGGCATCGCGCGCGAGCGCATGGCGGCGATCAATTTCACCGATCCCAATGCGCGCACCGACGACAAGGTCGAGCAGGCGAACCGCTCCTCGACCGAGGACCAGCGCCGCGAGCTCACAGCAGCCATCGCCGAGCTCAAGCGCCGGACCGGCGCGGCGCGTGTCGCGCTGGTCGGCAGCTCGCGCGGCGGCTATGCCATTCGCAACGTGATCAAGAATGGCGGTGCCGGCGACGTCAGCCACGCCGTTTTGTGCGGCACGCCCAATCACGGCGTGTTCGCAACCGACGATCAGCCCAACAGCGAGTTCAACGGCCGCGGTGCGTTCCTGCGCGCGCTCAACGAGGGCGAGAGCGAGGTGACGCCGGGCGTCGCCTTCCTGACGCTGCGCAGCGACGGCATGGACAAATACGCCCAGGCCGACGGTCGCTTCATCGGCAAGCCCGGCACGCCGACCGGCGTCACCAATGAGGGGCCGGAGCTGAAGGGCGCCACCAATCTCGTGCTCGGTGCGCTCGACCATCGCGAGGTGGCCTTTCACCCCAGGGCGTTCCGCGAGATCTACAAGTTCATCGCCGGCCGGGAACCCGCGCGCATCGCGATCGTGCCGGAGCCGGTCGTCAGGTTGAGCGGCCTCGTCACCGGCACGCCGGGCGGCGTGCCGACCAATCGGCCTGTGGCGGGCGCAACCGTCGATATCTTCCGCGTCGATCCCGATACCGGTGAGCGCAAGGGCGGCGCCGTGCACAGCGCGACCACGGGCGCCGACGGCCGCTGGGGCCCGGCGCAGATCGAGCCCTCCTGGTCGCTCGAGTTCGTTCTGACGTCGCCGGGGGCGCCGATTACGCACATCTATCGCTCGCCGTTCCCGCGCTCGTCCGACGTCGTCCATTTGCGCGCCGCACGGCCGCTCGGGCCGGCGGACAAGGACGCCGGCGCGGTCGTCATCATGTCGCGGCCGCGCGGCTATTTCGGCCTGCCGCGGGACGTGGTGCTGCTGGACGGCAAGGAGCCCGCCGACGTCAAGCCGGGCGTGCCGACCGATTCGGCGGCAACATTGCGGCTTGCAGCCGGCGAGGTTGGACGTAACATCGTGGCTCAATTCGGCGAAGAACGGATTGTGGCGCGGGCCTGGGCCGCCCAGGAGAACCGGATTGCGATTGCCGAGCTGACTTACTAGCTGTTTGCCTGCGTACATCTTGCGGGAGAGAGCCATGAATATCGCCAGCGTGCGTCGGCCCGTCATCCCTCCGGCTCCTCCGCGTGCGCCCGACGACATGTCGTTCTTCGGCCGTCTCGCCGTGATCCGGCGCAACATGATCGCCACCTGGGGCCAGCGCGCCTATGAGGAAGACGTCATCAAAGGCCGCTTCTTTCTCCGCAACAGTTTCATCCTGAACCAGCCGGACGCGATCCGGCACGTCCTGCTCACCAATTACGAGAACTACACGCGCACGCCGGCGGGCATCCGCATGCTGCGTCCGGTGCTGGGTGACGGGCTTCTGATCGCGGAGGGGCATTCCTGGACGTTCCAGCGCCGTACCCTCGCGCCGGCCTTCACGCCGCGCGCCACCGCGAACCTCGTTCCACACATGACGGCGGTGCTCGACGAGACCATCGCCAAGCTGGACGCGCGCGTGGGGGAAGATATCGACCTGCGCGAGATCATGCAGCGCATGACGCTGGAGATCGCCGGGCGCACGATGTTCTCGTTCGGCATGGACCAGCATGGCGCGACCCTGCGCAATTTCATCATGGAATATGCCGCGCGGTTGGGACGCCCGTATCTTCTCGACATGGTGCTGCCGGTGTCCTGGCCGAGCCCGATGGATTTCGCCCGCGCCCGTTTCCGCAAGCGCTGGACCGAGTTCGTCGCCATGCTGATTGCGGAGCGGCGCGCGGCCGGCAAGAAGGACGGCGCGCCGCCGCGGGACCTGTTCGATCTCATGGACGCGGCGCGCGATCCCGAGACCGGCAAGGGCTTTTCCGACGAGCAGCTCGTCGACGAGGTCGCGACCATGATCCTTGCGGGTCACGAGACCACGGCGACGGCGCTGTTCTGGGCGCTCTATCTGCTCGCGCTCGACCCGGAGACGCAGGAGGAAGTCGCCTCCGAGACGCGCGGCGAGCATCTCGACAGCATCGCCGACATCGACCGGCAGAAGTTCACCCGCGCGGTGATCGAGGAGACGATGCGGCTCTATCCGCCGGCGTTCCTGGTGGCGCGTGCGGCGCGCGAGAAGGACAATGCGGCCGGAATCGAGATCGGCAAGGGCGACATCATCATGATCGCGCCCTGGCTGCTGCACCGGCACGAGAAGCTGTGGGATCAGCCGAACGCGTTCATTCCAAAGCGCTTCATGTCGAAAGAGGCGCCCGATCGCTTCGCCTACCTGCCGTTCGGCGCGGGCCCGCGCGTCTGCGTCGGCGCGCCGTTCGCCCAAGCCGAATCCGTGCTGGCACTGGCCCGGCTGATCGGCGCCTTCCGTGTCGAGCTCGCCGATACCGCAAATCCCGTGGTCCCGCTCGGCGTCGTCACGACCCAGCCGGATCATTCACCCATGTTCCGCATCACGCGTCGGTGACAGGCCCATTGCCTGGCCCGCGGCGTGATCCGCCCGAGATAGAGTCCTGCCATGAGCGACATCCAGGCCCAGTTTTCCGTTCTGAAGCAGACCGCCGACGCGAAGGTGGTCGATGCGATCGTCCGCCTCATCGAGGATGGCGAGGATCACGAGCTCAACCGTGTCAACGTCCTCGATTTCTCCAGCCAGCACGGCCTCGACGAAGAGCGCGCGATCTCCGCCTTCCTGCATTCGGCGCGGCTCGGGCTGTTCGATCTCGGCTGGAACGTGCTGTGCCCGGGATGCGGCGGCGTGCTCGGCGCGCATTCGACGCTGAAGGCGCTCAAGCCCGACGATTATCATTGCGCACTCTGCGCCTGCGGCTACAAGGCCTCCGTCGACGATCAGGTCGAGGTCTCCTTCACCGTCAACCCGCGCGTCCGGCGCATCGCGGCGCACGACCCTGATACGCTTCCCGTGTGGGAGTATTTCAAGCAGGTGTTCTGGAGCTCCGGCGTCGACTTCAACAAGGAATCGTTCGCGACCCTTGCCAATGAGGTGACGCTCGACACGATGGAGCTGCCGGCAGGCGAGAAGGCGACCATGTCGCTGCAGCTGCCGAGCGACTTCGTCATCATCTTCGAGCCGGTGACGCACGCCGCCCATTTCATCGACGTTCAGGGCGAGCCGGCCAAGGACCGGCAGCAGCTCGCCATCATGTACAACAAGGTGCAGGCCCCGACCGGGACCACCACCATGCGGCCTGGCCCGCTGCGGCTGTCGCTGGAGAACCAGGCCGGCGTGCGCGTGCTGCCGTCGGTGTTCATCGCCGCCGAAGCGCTCCACCATCTCATCGGCAAGCGCAAGCCGTTCCTCACCGCCAAGCGGATGCTGTCGAACCAGACCTTCCGCGACGTGTTCAAGGCGGACAATCTCAGTCTCGATCAGCGGCTCCAGATCACCTCGCTCACCTTCCTGTTCACCGACCTGAAGGGCTCGACCGCGCTCTATGAACGGGTCGGCGACCTCGCCGCCTTCGACCTCGTGCGCGCGCATTTCCATGCGCTGCTCGAGATCATCTCCTCCGAGAAGGGCGCGGTGGTGAAGACCATCGGCGATGCCGTGATGGCGACCTTCGTCCGTCCCGAGCACGCCATCGTCGCGGGCTTGCGGATGCGCGCGGCCATGGACGCGCTCAACAAGCAGCGCGGCACCGACGATCTCATCGTCAAGATCGGCATCCATGAAGGTCCTTGCCTCGCCGTGATGCTCAACGAGCGGCAGGATTATTTCGGCCAGACCGTCAACATCGCCGCCCGCGTGCAGAGCCTGTCGACGGCGCAGGAAATCCACATCACCGGCCCGGTGCTCGACGCGCCCGCGGTTGCGGAGGTGCTGGAGCAGCGCGCGATCAAGCCGATCCAGAAACAGGCGGCGCTGCGCGGCATCGCCGACAAGATGGTGGTGTACGAGATTCCGTGAGTTCGGATCGTCATTCCGGGTTCGCGCTGTGCGCGCCCCGGAATGACGGTGAAGAGATTGCCGAAACGTAATGCGGCGCGGGGAACTGACGCACGTTGCGCCGGTTGGGTTTCCTGCTCATATAATGCTGGTAACAGCTGCGCTCCTCGCGGCTGCATCGATTTCGGTAGGACCTTTATGCTCGACGGCTTGCGCCAATTCATCGCCGACATCGTCGCCCCCCATGACCAGAACCGCACCTTCGGTGACAGCGATTATCGGTTGGCGGCGACCGCGCTGCTGGTCCACGTGGTCTCGCTGGACGGCCAGCCGACGGCCGCCGAGCGGCGCAAGCTGCACAGCCTGATCGAAAGCCATTTTGGGCTCGATCAAGGCACGGCCGATCGCCTGATCGCGGACGCCACCGAGGTCGAGGGTGAGGCGGTGGACCTCTATCACTTCACCAGCATCATCATGCGCTCGCTCGACGAAGAGGGTCGCAAGCGCATCGTTCGGATGATGTGGGAGCTGGTCTATGCCGACGGCCAGGTCAGCGAGTTCGAGGACAATGTCGTCTGGCGCGCCTCCGATCTGCTCGGGATTTCCCAGCGGGACCGGATCGAGCTGAAGCATATTGTGGCCGAGCGCGTCGGTGGCCAGGTGAAGGATGGCGCCGTCGGTGGCTGACCTCTCCCGCCTGGTGGATTGCCTCCCACGCGAGCCACATGACGAAACTTTAATGTAACCCCGGCTCTTGGCGGATTCGCCTGCAAAATACCTGTCCTTCCTGCTCCCCTGTCGCCCGCTCAAGCCGCCATTCCGCCAGCGCCGCTTGCCTGTCGCGCACGGCTTATGCTCTCGTCCAGCCATTGCGGGGCCAAAGACTTCAATTCAAGAGACTTCGATCGTGACTGAACGGGTAACGTTGATCACCGGTGCCTCGGCGGGCATAGGCACGGAGCTGGCGCGCGTATTTGCCGCCAACGGACATCGCCTGGCATTGACGGCGCGGCGCGCGGATCGGTTGGAGGCGCTCGCGAGCGAGCTCGCTGCCAAGGGCGGCAAGAAGCCGATCGTGATTGCCTGCGATCTCGAGGACCGCGCCGCCGGCGAGACGATCGCGGCAGCGCTCGCCGCCGAAGGCGTCGAGCTCGACCACCTCGTCAACAATGCCGGCTTCGGCGTGTTCGGCGATGCCATCGAGCGCGATCGCGACGAGCAGATCGGGATCGTCGATGTCAACGTGCGGGCCCTGACGGATCTGTCGCTGCGCTTTGCCGATCAGTTGATCAGGAACAAGGGCGGTCTTCTCAATGTGGGCTCGGTTGCGGGCTTCCTGCCCGGCCCCGGCATGGCCGTCTATTATGCCTCCAAGGCCTACGTGATTTCCTTCACCGAAGCGCTGCGGGCGGAGCTCGCGCCGCGCGGCGTTCGCGTCACCGTGCTTTGCCCCGGCCCCGTGCCCACCGAATTCCAGGCGCGCGCCGGCGTCGGGTCGCAACACGATACGACCCTTCTCAATGTTTCAGCCGCCGATGTCGCGCAGGAAGCGTACCGTGGCCTGATGGCCAACAAACGGGCAGTGCTGCCCGGTCTCGGCATCAAGATTGTGCCGTTTGCGCTGCGCTTTTTCCCGCGCGGCTTCATCCTGGCCGCGACGAGCCGGTTCCAGAGGCGCAGGAATTAGAGAAATCCTGGCGCTCCCGTAGTGGCCCGGAGCTTGCTTCACGTTCGATGTGTGCGCGAACTCACACGATGTTAACCATCGCTTAGCTATGCTGGCGGTCTGAACCGATAGCACTCGCAGAGGCCATGTCGTTCCGGACGGACAGGTTTGGTGGCGCGGAATTGGTGCCCTTCCGAAAGAAGGCGCCGAGCACTGCCGCCTCCGAAAGCCAATTGCCGGTCTTGATCGTCCTGCATCAGGAATGCTCGACCCCGGGCCGCGTCGGCAATGCGCTCCGCGCGCTCGGCCACTCCTTGGACATTCGCCGTCCCCGCTTCGGCGATCCGCTGCCGGAGACGCTCGACGAGCATGCCGGCGCCGTATTCTTCGGCGGCCCGATGAGCGCCAACGATCCCGACGATTACATCCGGCGCGAGATCCACTGGCTCGAAATTCCGCTGCGCGAACAGCGGCCGTTCCTCGGCATCTGCCTTGGCGCCCAGATGCTCGCGATGCAGCTCGGTGCCCGCGTCGCGCCGCATGCCGATGCGCTGACCCAGATCGGTTACTACCCGATCCGTCCGACCGCCGCGGGCCGCGCGCTCTGCCCGGCCTGGCCGGCTCAGGTCTATCACTGGCATCGCGAGGGATTCGAGCTGCCTGCCGGCGCCGAGCTGCTTGCAGAGGGCGACGATTTTCCGGTGCAGGCGTTCCGCGCCGGCAATGCCTTCGGCGTGCAGTTTCATCCCGACGTGACCTACGCCATGATGCATCGCTGGACCACGCGCGGCTACGACGGCTTCAGCGCGCCCGGTGCGCGGCAGCGGCACCATCATTTCGCCGATCGCGCCGTCTACGATGCCGCAGAGCGCGCCTGGCTCGACCACTTCATCAGCGGCTGGCTGGCGCGCCGGCCGCTGCTGGCGCAAGCCGCCGAGTAACCCGCGCCGTTCGCGCAGGCTCCTGGCGCAAGTTCTCGCGCCGCCCCCCGATATGCTAGGCTCTCCGGCAACGAGCGCGCACCAATGCGTGCCGGCAAACAAGGGAGAGCGTCATGGCCTACGAGCAGATTCTCTATGAGGTGAGCGACAAGATCGCGACCATCACGCTCAATCGCCCCGATCGAATGAATGCGTGGACGCCGACCATGGAGCGCGACGTGCGTCATGCGATGGAAGCGTCGAGCGCCGACGACGATGTCCGCGTCATCGTCCTCACCGGCGCGGGCCGCGCGTTTTGCGCCGGCGCCGACATGGATGCGTTGAAGGGGCTCGACCCTGATGACGTCAGGCGCGCGTCGAACCTGCCGCCGTTCGACATGAACCGCCGTCCGGACTGGCAGACGCGCTACGGCTATTATCCGTCGATCAAGAAGCCGGTCATCGCCATGCTCAATGGCGCCACCGCGGGTATCGGCCTCGTCCACGCGCTCTATTGCGATCTGCGCTTTGCCGCCGACAATACGGTGTTCACCACAGCCTTCGCGCGGCGCGGTCTGATCGCCGAGCACGGCATCAGCTGGATGCTGCCGCGCATCGTCGGTCATGCCAATGCGATGGATCTGCTGCTTTCGGCGCGGCGCGTGTCGAGCGAGGAAGCCTTTCGGATCGGCCTGGTCAATCGGCTCTGCTCGCCTGAAAAGCTGCGCGAGGAGACCTACGCCTATGCCCGCGATCTCGCCGATTTCGTCTCGCCGAGTGCGATGGCCGTGATCAAGCGCCAGCTCTACGAGGTGCCGTTCCAGACCCTGGCCGAGGCGACGATCGAAGCCAACAGGGAGATGATGGTGGCGCTGGCCGGCAGCGATTTCCGGGAGGGGGTGGCGAGCTTCATGGAAAAGCGGCCGCCGAGGTTTACGGGGAGGTAGGGGGAAGTATTCCTCAACCGGTCCGTCTTCGCCCTGCGGGCTTCGCCGGACACCACGCTTTGCCCTTTAGGCTCCTCGCGGCTGCGCCACGCGTAGCCCGAAGGGCGAAGCGTGGTGGAGCCAGGCGGGATCGAACCGCCGACCTCGTCATTGCGAACGACGCGCTCTCCCAGCTGAGCTATGGCCCCTTTGCTGGCCGCTCTGGTAAACGCGGCCGACAACCGGGCGCCATTTAAGTCCCCGCCAAGGTCAAGTCAAGGACGGGTGTCACCCGGTTTTAGCCATTCGGGGCGCGACTTCCCTTGTTTGGGCGGGGGGGAACCGATATCTAGCAAAGGCGTCGATCCGACCGCAGCCAGAGTTTCCAAAAGCCAGAGTCTTCAAAAGCCAGAGTTCTGAAAAATCATGCGTGCCGTTCTCGACATCGTCATCATCGTGCTCGACCTCTACGTCTGGCTGCTGATCGCCTCCGCGATCCTGTCCTGGCTGATCGCCTTCAACGTCGTGAACACCCGCAACCAGTTCGTGTCGGCGGTGGCGGAGTTCCTGTACCGGATCACCGAGCCGGTGCTGGCGCCGATTCGCAATCTCCTGCCCAGCCTCGGCGGCCTCGACATCTCGCCGATCATCCTGATTCTGATCATCATGTTCATCGAGCGGGTGATCCTGTACTACATCTACCCCAACGTGATCTGAGCGGGCTGGAGCGCCTTGGTTGCCCGAGAAGCCGGCAAGGAGCCTTGGCGTTATGCGGCCGCAGGAATCAGCATCGCATTGCGGGTGACGCCGCGCGGCGGCCGCGACGACATCGACGGGATCGAGCAGCTGGCCGATGGCCGCAGCGTGCTCAAGGTGCGGGTGCGCGCCATCGCCGATGGCGGCGAGGCCAACAAGGCCGTCCTGGTCCTGTTGGCGAAATCGCTCGGCGTTCCCAAGGCCAGCGTGAGGCTGCTGTCCGGAGCCACCTCGCGGCTGAAGCAGATCGCGGTCGACGGCGATCCGGCACGGCTCGGCGAAACCCTGCGCCAGCTCGTCGCGGCCAAATCGACAGATTGAGGAACTGACATGACTGCCAAGATCATCGATGGAAAAGTCATCGCCGCGGAGCTTCGGGCCCGCGTCGCCGACGAGGTCGCCCGGGTCAAGCGCGAGCACGATCTGGTGCCGGGCCTTGCGGTGGTTCTGGTCGGCAGCGATCCCGCCAGCGAGGTCTATGTCCGCTCCAAGCACACCCAGACCCAGGCCGCCGGCATGGCCTCCTTCGAGCACAAGCTGCCGGCCGACGTCTCGCAGGCAGATCTCCTGGCGCTGGTCGCAAAGCTCAACCGCGATCCGGCCGTGCATGGCATTCTGGTACAGCTGCCGCTGCCGAAGGGGCTGAACACGGAAGCCGTCATCAACGCCATCGACCCCGCCAAGGACGTCGACGGCCTGAATCCGAGCAATGCCGGCCGGCTCGCCGGCGGCTTTCAGGCACTGTCGCCGTGCACGCCGCTCGGCTGCATCATCCTGACCAAAAGCGTGCACGCTTCGCTGGAAGGCATGAACGCGATCGTCATCGGCCGCTCCAATCTGGTCGGACGTCCGCTGGTGCAATTGCTGCTGAACGAGAACGCCACGGTGACGATCGCGCATTCGCGCTCGCGCGACCTGCCCGGGCTCGTGAAGCAGGCCGATCTCGTCTATGCCGCGGTCGGCAAGCCCGAGATGGTGCGCGGCGGCTGGCTGAAGCCGGGCGCGACCGTGATCGATGTCGGCATCAATCGCATCCCGAAGGCGGACGGCAAGACGCGCCTCGTCGGCGACGTCGCCTATCAGGAAGCGCTCGAGGTGGCCGGCGCGATCACGCCGGTGCCGGGCGGCGTCGGTCAGATGACGGTGGCCTGCCTGCTGGTGAATACGCTGCGCGCGGCCTGCGCGATCGCGGGGCTGCCGAAGCCGGCGGTGTAGGCTTTCTTCACCTCGCCCCGCTTGCGGGGAGAGGTCGATCGCGAAGCGATCGGGTGAGGGGGACTCTCCGCGCGTTCAACTCTCACCGTCCTCGCGGAGACTCCCCCTCACCCCGACCCTCTCCCCGCAAGCGGGGCGAGGGAGGTGACTCAACCCTTCTTCTTCTTCTCGCGGTCCATGCCTTCGAGGATCAGCTTGTGCGCGTCCTCCGGGCCGCCCCAGCGCAGGATCTTCACCCACTTGCCCTTCTCGAGATCCTTGTAGTGCTCGAAGAAGTGCTGGATCTGCTGCAGCGTGATGTCGGGCAGGTCGGAGTACGACTTCACCTTGTCGTAGCGCTGCGTGAGCTTCGACGACGGCACCGCCAGAATCTTCTCGTCGCCGCCGGCTTCGTCCTCCATGAACAGCACGCCGACCGGGCGCACGCTCATGACGGCGCCGGGAATGATGGCGCGGGTGTTGACGATCAGGACGTCGCAGGGGTCGCCGTCATCCGACAGGGTGTGCGGGATGAAGCCGTAGTTACCGGGGTAACGCATCGGCGTGTAAAGAAAGCGGTCGACCACCAGCGTGCCGGCCTCCTTGTCCATCTCGTATTTGATCGGTTCGCCGCCCACGGGGACTTCGATGAGGACGTTGACTTCGTGGGGTACGTTCTTCCCGATCGAGATCGCATCGATACGCATTCAAGGCTCCGTTGTTGCCGAGGTAAAATCGCGCCCGGCAGCCGATTTTGGCGCTGTCATACGCGGGCTTGGCCCGCTGATCCATCGCGTTCTTGTGAAATAATGAATCCGGAAATCACCGGCTCAAAGGCAACGGTATCGACGGACGGGAAACGCTGCCGCTTCTGCTTTCAGCAGCTCAATTGGTCCAAGCGAAGGCAACCTTGTCGAGCGCCTTCGGCCCGAAACGCTCCGACGAGCGCGCCACCATACGGCCCCCGAGCGCCCGGTAAAACTCGGTCGCCGGATCGTTGTCCGAGAGCGCCCACACCACCATGCTCTTCAGCCCGCTTTGCATCAGGTCGCGGCGGGCGGCGGCGAACAGGCGGCGGCCGAAGCCGAGGCCCTGGAATTCCGGGCGCAGATAAAGCTCGTAGATCTCGCCGTCGAAATGCAGGCTGCGGGCGCGGTTGCGACCGTAATTGGCGTAACCCGCGATCTTGTCGCCGAACACCAGCACGCTGACGCGGCTGCCCTTGCGGATCGCACTATCCCACCATTGCGGGCCGCGGCGGTTGATCAGCTTTTCCAGCTCGGCGCCGGGAATGATGCCCTGATAGGCGGAGCGCCAGGCTTCGTCATGAGTGGACGCCACCGCAGTTGCATCTGCAGCTTTGGCCGGCCGGACCTCGATCAGGGTTGTGCTCATGGACACAATCAAACCAAGTCGCCGCCTCGGCGGCAAGACCTATCGTTAATTATCGGTTAACGTGTGGACTTTGTGCATCAGTATCTTGCCCCTGTTGTGCCGAAAAAAGACAAGACGCCGACTCAAACGGCATCGGCGTGCCGCGCGTCGGTGCAAAACCCGTTCTGCGGCAACGAATGAACGACAATGGCAGGGCAAAAAGTCCGCCCAGGGTGATTCGTTCCGACTAGTGTGACGGTCGCTTTCCGTGTCGCCCTCGGCCATTCATGCGGCTCCTCAACATCATCGCGCTCCTGCCTCTGCTGGCTTGGCTGACCGCGGCGCCTTTGTGCGCTCAGGTCACGTTTGGCCCGTCGGGCGAAGAGGGTGAACCGCTTCGCCGACAGAAATGGCTTGTGCCGTCGCTGGATACCGGCATTGCGGCCCATGCCGTGCTGTTTCGCCCCGCCGGCGCAGGTCCGTTCCCGCTTGCGGTCATCGCGCACGCCTCGACGCAGAATGGCTTGCGTCGGGCGCAAATGCCGCAGCCGGAATACCGTCCGCTTGCCGCCTATCTCGTCGCGCGCGGCTATGCCGTGCTGGTGCCGGAGCGGCTCGGCCACGGTGCGACCGGCGGCTGCTATGTCGAGGATCAGGGCGGATGTGACGAGGCCGATTATGCGCGTTCGGGCCGTGCAACGGCCGAGCAAATCCGGCTCGCGCTGGACCATTTGCGAAAGCAGGATTTCATTCGCAAGGAGGCCGCCATCGTGATCGGCCATTCCGCCGGCGGCTGGGGCGCGCTGGCGCTCGCCAGTGCCGACCCGAAGACGATCTCCGCCATCACAGCGTTTGCGCCGGGGCGCGGCGGCCATGCCAATGATGAGCCGAACCGGATCTGCGCACCCCATACGCTTCTTGCTGCCGCAGCGGAATTCGGCAAGGGCGCGCGTATCCCCGTCACATGGCTCGTTGCGGGCAATGACAGCTACTTCGCGCCGGCATTTTCGAAGAGCCTGGCTGACGCGTTTCGCAGCGGCGGCGGCAAGGCCGCCTTCCGCACCTTGCCGGCGCTCGGCAGCGAGGGGCATTGGTCGATCGAGAGCGAGGCCGGTGTCAAAGCCGCGAGCGGCGATCTCGCGCGGGCGCTGAACCCGGGAGAGCCAAAGGCGACCAAGAAGCCATGACGCCGTATGTCCTGGTCAAATTTCTGCATGTGCTCGGCGCCATCGTCATCCTCGGCACAGGCACGGGCATCGCCTTCTTCATGCTGATGGCGCATCGCACCAACGACGTGGCGTTCATCGCGCGCACTGCCTCGGTGGTGGTGGTCGCGGATACGATCTTCACGCTGTCGGCCGTGCTCCTCCAGCCGGTCACGGGCGGGCTTCTGATGATGCTCTCGGCAACACCGATCACGGAGCACTGGCTGCTCGCCTCGCTCGCCCTTTACGCCGTCGCCGGCCTGTTCTGGGTCCCTGTCGTGTTCATGCAGATCGAGATGCGGGATCTTGCGCGCCAGGCTGCCGCCGATCAGCGCAGTGCGCTGCCGCAGCGCTATTTCGTGCTGTTCCGGCGCTGGTTCGCATTCGGCTTCCCCGGCTTCGGCGCGACGATGCTCATTCTCTGGCTGATGATCGCAAAACCGTTCTGAGGATTCCGATGAATCAGCGAACCATTTTGGTGCTCGGCGCCTCCGGCCTGATCGGCCGCTTCGTCACCGATGATCTGCGTATGCGAGGATTCCGCGTGGTCGGCGTGGCGCGCTGCCTGTCGCCGGCACAGAGGATGAGCGTGCTCGACATCGAGCTGCCCATCCTCTCGCTCGATGCTGCGGCTCTGGCGCGGTTCCTGCGCGAACATGCCGTCGATGTCGTCGTGAACTGCCTCGGCGTGCTCCAGGACGGCCCCGGCAGCGACACCGGTGCCGTGCATCGCGATTTCGTCGCGCGGCTGCTTCAGGCGATCGGCGACAGCGGTCGTGCGATCCGCCTGGCGCACATCTCAATTCCTGGGATCGCGGAGGCTGACCGCACCGCGTTTGCGGCGACCAAGCGTGAGGCCGAGCGGCTGATCGCGGCGTCCGGCATTCCCCATGCAATCTTGCGGCCCGGCTTCGTCATCGCGCCCGCAGCCTATGGCGGCAGCGCCATGCTCCGCGCGCTCGCAGCCTTCCCGCTCGATCTGCCGGGCAGGGAGATGGCAACGCCGTTCCAGCCCGTCGCGGTGGAGGACATTGCCGCCACCGTCGCCTGCCTTGCCACGCGTGACATCGACGATGTCTCGGTAAATGCGGTAGGCTGGGATCTGATGCAATCCGAGCCGGTCGCGATGGCCGAGGTCATCAAACATTTCCGGCATGCGTTCGGGACGTCCGGCTGGCCGCGCATCGCGATGCCTGCGGCGCTGCTCGATCTCGGCGCCAGGATCGGCGATCTCGCCAGCTATCTCGGCTGGATGCCGCCGATGCGCTCCACCGCCATCGCCGAACTGCGCCGTGGCGTGCGAGGCGATCCCTCAGCCTGGATCACCGCCACCGGTATCACGCCGAAGACGCTTGCCGAGACGATCGGCCGCCATCCCGCCACCATCCAGGACAAATGGTTCGCGCGCCTGTTCCTGGTCAAAGCCCTCATCTTCGCGAGCCTGGTCGCGTTCTGGCTCGTCTCCGGCTTCATCGCGCTGTTCGTGTCCTATCGCGCCGCCGCCGGTATCCTGACCGCGCACAATTTTCCGGCGGCCATGGTCGATCCCATCACTGTCGGTACCAGCCTGATGGACATGAGCATCGGCGTGCTGATCGCCTTCCGCCGCACCGCGGCGATCGGGCTCGTCGCGGGCATCGTCGCTTCGCTCGGCTATATGGCCGGCGCGGCGGTCCTGACGCCCGATCTCTGGATCGAGCCGCTCGGCGCGCTGGTCAAGACCGGTCCGGCGATCGTGCTGATGCTGGTCGGCCTCCTGATGCTGGACAACCGCTGATGAGCAAATGGCCGGACGATGACGTGATCCTGTTCGACGGCGTCTGCATCTTCTGCTCGCGCTGGGTCCGCTTCGTCGCCAAGCGCGACACCGGGAAGCGGTTTCGCTTCACGCCGATCCAGTCCGACTATGGCGCCCGGCTCGCAGGCACATTCGGCATCGACCCCGCTGATCCCGACACCAACGCGGTCGTCCACGGCGGCGAAGTGTTCATGAAGTCCGACGCCGCACTGACGGTGCTGTCGCAGCTTCCTGGCTGGAGCTGGGTGCGGGTGCTTTTCGCGGTGCCGAAGCCGCTGCGCGACTTCGCCTACAGCCTCGTCGCGCGCAACCGCTATCGCATCTTCGGCAAGTACGATGCGTGTTTCGTCCCTGATGCCGATTTGCGCGCGCGGGTGATCGAGTAGCCACGCCATTGCGAGGAGCTCCTGCGACGAAGCAATCCAGATTGCCGACGCGGAAAGTTTCTGGATTGCTTCGCTGCGCTCGCAATGACGGAGTTTGCGACTAAAGCAGCCCCGCAGCCGCCAATACCTCCCTGCCCGCCCGCTCCCCGCTGTCCCGCGCGCCATGCGCCGTCGTGAAGAAGGTCGGCGACGTCGCCTCGCCGGCGAAGAACAGCCGCCCGTCCACCGGCGCGGCCAGCACCGCGCGATCGTCGGCACGGCCGGGCAGCGCGTGCGAATACGATCCCCGCGCGAACGGATCGCGCGCCCAGCGCGACTCGTAGAGCGGCTTCAGCTTGCGCCTGATATCGTTGCCGAGAAAACCCGCGATCTCGCTGATGGCTTGCGCGGCAATGGCACCTTCGCCGGAATCCTCCAGCGCGCGGGCAAAGCTGCCGCCAAAAAAGCCTTCGATGCAGGGCTGGCCGAACGGGCGGATGTGGTAGGTGCCCATCTCGGTGCGCATGGTGGCGCCGCGCAGATTGGCTTCCTTCGGAAAAGCTTCGGCGTCCTCGAGCGCCAGCGTCACCTTGTCGTCGACGCCGAGCGGCAGGCCGGCTGCTGCGTCGATCTTGGACGGCAATGGCGGTGAGAAGCGGATCGTCTCGTCGGCGATCAGGTTGGTCGGCACGGTGACGATCGCGTTGTCCGCGGTCAGCGTGCCCTGCGATGTCTCGATGCGGATGCGCTTGCCGGAATGATCGATCAGGGTGACGTTGCAATTCAGGGCCACCGGGCAGGGCGCGCCGTAAGCCGAAACAAGGGCGCCATAGCCCCGGCGGACGCGCCAGTTCAGGTCCGTGTCCTCATAGGCGTCCCAGTCAAGCGTGGACATGTCCTTCAGCTCGCAGCCGTTGATGTAGGTCGAGATCGCGTCGATCATCGGGTTCCAGCGATTGCCCACTTCAAGGCTCAGGCTCGCGGGCTCGTCCTTGCCCTTCTGCGCGGCCTGCCAGAGGCGCTCGTAGAATGCGTCCATCGCGCGCATGAAATCGTCGCGCTCGCCTGGCGGAAACGCGTTGCCATGGGCGCGCTCGCGCCAGGGCGGCAGGTCCTTGTTGAGCTCGAAGCCAAGCTGCTTTGCGATCGCGACGAAGGAGTTCTTGTCGGCGGAGTGCAGCCAGCCGCAGCCGACGTCGAAGGTGACCTTGGGCGAGGCCTGCACCGTCCAGGCCCGGCCGCCGAGCCTGTCACGCGCCTCCAGCACGATCGCCGAGAGGCCGGAACCCGCCAGCGCATGCGCCGCGCCGAGGCCGGCGGCCCCGGCGCCGATGATCGCGACGTCGACGGAAGAGGGGAGGGAGCTCATGGGCGGGCTCTAGCACGTTCGAGATACGCGCTAAAGGCATCACACACCAAGTGTCATCACCCGCGAAAGCGGGTGATCCAGTATTCCAGAGGCAGTCGTTATAGGGCCGAGAGAGCGCGGCGTACTGGATGCCCCGGTCAAGCCGGGGCATGACAGTGAGTGAGAACGGCGGTCCTACGCCACCGCTTCCTTGGCCTTTTCGGCGCGCTTGCGCTCGTTCGGATCGAGGTGCTTCTTGCGCAGCCGGATCGACTTCGGGGTGACCTCGACGAGCTCGTCGTCCTCGATATAGGCGAGCGCCTTCTCGAGCGTCATGCGGATCGGCGGGGTCAGGCGCACGGCTTCGTCCTTCGAGGTCGTGCGGATGTTGGTGAGCTGCTTGCCCTTGAGCACGTTGATCTCGAGATCGTTGTCCCGGGTGTGCTCGCCGACGATCATGCCTTTGTAGACCTTCCAGCCCGGCTCGATCATCATCGGGCCGCGATCTTCCAGCTTGAACATGGCGTAAGCCACCGCTTCGCCCTGGTCGTTGGAGATCAGCACGCCGTTGCGGCGGCCCTGGATCTCGCCCTTGTACGGCGCGTAGCCGTGGAACAGGCGGTTCATGATCGCGGTGCCGCGGGTATCGGTGAGCAATTCGCCCTGGTAACCGATCAGACCGCGGGTCGGCGCGTAGAACACCAGGCGCTGACGGTTGCCGCCCGAGGGCTTCATCTCGATCAGCTCGGACTTGCGCTCGCTCATCTTCTGCACGACGACGCCGGAATGCTCCTCGTCGACGTCGATCACGACCTCCTCGATCGGCTCCAGGGTGGCGCCGGTGGCCTCGTCCTTCTGGAACACGACGCGCGGGCGCGACACCGAGAGCTCGAAGCCCTCGCGGCGCATGGTCTCGATCAGGATCGCGAGCTGCAATTCGCCGCGGCCCGAGACTTCCATCGCGTCCTTGTCCGCGGCCTCGACCACGCGCAGCGCGACATTGCCTTCGGCCTCGCGCAGCAGACGGTCGCGGATCATGCGGCTCGTCACCTTGTCGCCTTCGGTGCCGGCGAGCGGGGAGTTGTTGACGATGAAGGACATCGACACGGTCGGCGGATCGATCGGCTGCGCCGGCAGCGGCACCTCGACGGTCGGATCGCAGAAGGTGTCGGCGACGGTGCCCTTGGTCAGGCCGGCAATGGCGACGATGTCGCCGGCTTCGGCTTCATCGAGCGGCGTGCGCTCGAGGCCGCGGAAGGCCAGGATCTTGGTGATGCGTCCGGACTCGACCAGCTTGCCCTCGGCGTTCAGCACCTTGACCTGCTGGTTCGGCTTGAGCACGCCGGACGAGATGCGGCCGGTGATGATGCGGCCGAGATAGGGATTGGCTTCCAGGATGGTGCCGATCATCCTGAACGGACCTTCCTCGACCGTCGGCGGCGCGACGTGGCGCAGGATCAGGTCGAACAGCGGCTCCATGCCCTTGTCCTTCGGACCTTCCGGGCTGTCGGCCATCCAGCCCTGCTTGGCCGACCCGTAGAGGATCGGGAAGTCGAGCTGCTCCTCGCTGGCATCGAGCGCCGCGAACAGGTCGAACACCTCGTTGATGACCTCGGTCGGGCGCGCGTCGGGGCGGTCGACCTTGTTGATGACGACGATCGGCTTCAGGCCGACCTTGAGCGCCTTGGAGACCACGAACTTGGTCTGCGGCAGCGGGCCCTCGGCGGCATCGACCAGCACCAGGGCGCCGTCCACCATGTTCAGGATGCGCTCGACCTCGCCGCCGAAATCGGCGTGGCCGGGGGTGTCGACGATGTTGATGCGGGTGTCCTTCCACTGCACCGAGGCCGCCTTGGCCAGGATGGTGATGCCGCGCTCGCGCTCCAGGTCGTTGGAGTCCATGGCGCGATCCGTCACCTTCTGGTTCTCGCGGAACGTGCCGGACTGCTGGAGGAGTTTGTCGACCAGGGTCGTCTTGCCGTGGTCGACGTGGGCGATGATGGCGACGTTACGAAGATTCATGAGTGAGCTTCTTTGCGGTCGAACAATGGGTTAAGCGCGATCTCGCCGGTCAGACCGGGACCTCTTCTCGAAACAACGCTGGAAGACTGGAAACGGGCGCTTTCCGCCCAAAAAGGAAGCCCGGCCATCTGGACCGGGCATCCTACGCGTTGCGGCGCAATATATGCAAAAACCGCCAAAAAACAATGCGTTCTTTGGGCCTTGGTTGACTGAATTTTGTCCGGGAATCTCCGGGGCTTAGCTATCGTTCCGGGCCGGCGGGGCCTTTCGCCCCATGATGGCCGCCCAGATCATGACGACGCCTCCGATGCCGATGACCAGTCCCAAAAAGACCAGCGAGGCGATGTCGGAGGGGATCTGGCCACCCTCGACCACCGACATTCCGCCGAACAGGAGCGCACAGAGCCCCGGCAGCAGCATGAAGATCCCGGCGATCGCCATCAGCGCGGTCAGGCAGCCGCTGCGCTGGTGCTGGTTCTGCGCAGGCACTGCCGGTGGGGTGGGGCTGGAATCGCTCATGATCTCTTTCTCGCGGCTCTGATCAGCATGACCCCGGCGAATGCCGTCAGCAATCCGAGGATGAGGACGGGCATGAAGCGGCTGTCGAAATGTGAGTCGACGGCGAAAATCAGGGCGCAGAAACCGGGCAGCAGCAGGAGCACCCCGAACATGACCATGAAAGCTGTGGCGCATCCGCTCCGTGGCTGCGGCCCGGGAGAGGGCGTGTCGCTCATCGCGGCATCTCCTCGCGCCGGCTGGCCTCCCGATAGGTTTCGCCGGCCAGCGCCGCGCGGATGCCGTCGATTTTGCCGTTGCGGTAGAACAGATTGTAGGTGTCGAACGGAATGATCGCGCCCTGCTCGGTCACGAAATGGATGCAGCTGCGCTTGACGTTGCCGACGCAGAAATTGAAGCGGTCGAGGAACTGCACGATGGTGACGCGGAAGACGTTCTCGTAGGACAGCCCTTCCGGCACTTGAAAGCTCGGCAGGCAGCACAGCAATTCGCAGACCCGTTCGGACGTGTTGAGCGGACCCGACGACAGCGAGAACAGATCGACGAATTTTTCCCGCAGCATCGGATATTTTTCCGGGCTGATCGTGTTGGGCATCACCGCAACCAGCTGCTCCTGCGGGATCAGCGAGGTCAGCGGCAGCACCTTCTCGCCGTTGCGCAGGCCGTAGCCGATCGAGATGCTTTCGGGATTGCAGGGCAGCGGGATCATGTCCTTGTCGCCGAACACGCCGGTCTCGATCACGCGCTTGCGGATCTCCGACAGCATGATGCGGTCGGTCTTCCCGTCGAAATTCTCGTTGCGGCCGGCGTCCTGCACCGGCTGCAGCGTGACGCCGCGCACGCATTTCCAGGTGAGCGCGTGGCGGACGATGTCGCCGATCTCGGCATCGTTGACGCCGCGCTTGATGGTCGCGACCAGCGTGGTCGACACGCCGTAATGCTCGAGATTTTCCAGCGCCTGCTGACGGATCCTGCGCAAATCCGCGCCGCGCAGGTCGATCAGCGCGTCGCGCTGCAGCGAATCGAACTGGAGATAGACCTCCAGCCCGCGCCTGTTCTCGGCCAGCCGCGCCACGAAATCCCTTTCGCGCGCGATGCGCAGGCCGTTGGTGTTGATCATGACGTGGCGGATCGGACGGGCGCGCACCGCGTCCAGGATCTTGAAGAAATCCGGATGCAGCGTCGGCTCGCCGCCGGAGATCTGCACGAGATCGGGCTCGCCCTCGCTTGCGACCAGCGCGTCCAGCATCTTCTCGATGGTTGCGAGCGGGGTGAATTTCGTTCTTGCCGGCGAGGATTCCGCGAAGCAGACCGGGCAGGTCAGGTTGCAGTGCTCGGTGATCTCGATCAGCGCCAGGCAGGAATGCTGCTCATGATCGGAGCAGAGCCCGCAATCATAGGGGCAGCCGAATTCGGTGCGCTGCTGGAATTGCAGCGGCCGGTCCCCGGGTTTGATGAAGTCCTTGCACAAGCGCCAATAGGCGGCATCGGTAGACACCAGCGTGGACTGGACGCCGTGCTCCTTGCAGCGCTTTTCGTACCAGACCTCGTTGTCCAGAATCTGGATCTTGGCCGGCACCAGCTTCAGGCAGGTTTCGCAGAGAGATTGGGTCTGGCCCCAGAAGATATAGGGACGCGACTTACGCAACGGCGCGTTCATGCAGGGGTCTCGCTTTGGGCGCCGTCGCCAGCATGACGCCGGCGTAGAGCAGGATGGACAGCGACAGCAGGTGAAACAGGGTGAAGGGGCCGATCAGCGTGCCGTAGGGCTTGAGGAATTCCCACAGGAAGCGTTGCGCTCCATAATAGGCGAGCGCCAGGTAGAAACCATTGGTGATCACAAACGCGTTCCGGTTCAAGACCGCCAGCACATAGGCGAGCGCGAACACGGCCATGGCCGCGCTCTCGTAGAGCTGGACCGGATGGCGCAGAACGCCGTCGCCGAAATCATGGCCGAAAGGCAGCGTGGTCGGCGTGCCATAGGTGAAGTCGTCGAGGCCCGCGAAATAGCAGCCGAGCCGGCCGATCGCGATTCCGACGGCCAGCGGCAGCGCGAACCGCGCGCCGGTGCGGAAGGTGATGCCGGCCGTCCATTTGTAGAGCTCGATCGCCACGATGCCGCCGGCCAGCGCGCCCTCGACCGAGCGCGCGATGCCGCTCTGACCCGACAGCCACAGATTGGCGGAGCCGAACAGATAGGCGCCAAGGCCCGCGCCAAACACCAGCGCGGCGATGTAGGGCAGCGCGAAGGATTGCGCCGGAAACCGCAAACCCTGTCGCGCCAGCCCGTAGGCGGCCGCGGCCGCCCCCAGCCACGCCAAGACGTCGAAGACGGTGTGAAGCAAAGCCCCGCTCATGCCGGGCAGAGTATAGCACGCCCACGATCAGAAAAGCGCGCCGCGCATGCTTGTGCCCTCTCCCCTTGCGGGACAGGGCAATCGCATATGATGTGCAGGACGCGGCGGCATCGGCGGTGGGCTCCCTCCCCCGCTTGCGGGGCGCGACGAGCTTCGCTCGCGCTGAGAGGGTTGGGGAGAGGGTGTCTCCGCGCAGGGATTATTGAGACTAACTGAGGACGTCCCTGCGCGGTGAGAGCCCTCACCCGCCGCGCTCTACGAGCGCGTCGGCCTCTCCCGGTAAGCGGGAGAGGCGGAGCAAGCCTGCAGACACTTCCCGTGTCATTCATATGCGATTGCCCTGCCTGGGAGGGCATCGAAGCAAGGGCTCGCTACCCCGCCTCCCGCTCCTCGGTCGGGTAGACGCCGCGCAGCACCTCTTCGAAGTGCATCTTCACCGCATCGTTGCACAGGCAGGCGCGAAGCTTCAGGCCGTCGCGGTTGCGGACCAGGATCGAGCCGCGCCGCGTGTCGAGGATCCGTTCTGCCTTGAACGATTGAAGCACGCGGCTGGCATAGGAGCGGCCAACGCCGAGCAGCGTGGCGAGCTGCTCGTGGGTCAGCGGAACGCTGCTCTCGTCACCGGTCCGCTCCATCGCTGCCAGGATCCATTTGGCGGTCCGCTGCTCGATCGAATGGATCGCGTTGCAGGCGGTCGACTGGAAGATCTGCGCCAGCAGGCAATCGGCATAGCGGGCAAAGATGTTGCGCAGCGACGCCGAGCGCAGCTTGGCCGCCTCCAGCTTGGCGACATGAACGCGCGCGATTGGCCCGCCAAATTTCACACAAATCCGGGTATAGGCCGGCAGGAATCCCTCGCTGACGATACCGCCCACCGCGCCTTCGCGGCCGACCAGAATGGTTTCGACGTCGCGGCCGTCCTCGTTGGGAACGAGAAAGGTCGCGAGCGCCGGTCCGCAGGGGAAGTGAACGACCTGGACGTCATCGCCGGGATTGTAGAGCAGTTCGCTTGCCGCGCAGTCCTCGACGGAGACGTGAGGTGCGAGCAGTGCGTAGTCGGCTTGGCTCAAACGCCTCAGCAGATTGTTGGCCGGCCGGCTCTCGACTTCGGTCGTCTTGTTGAAGCGCGCATCCATCGTGAACTCCCTTCCTCTTCCGACCTTAGCGAGTTCCGTACCGTTCCTGCGTGCACAAGTGGACAGACTGGAGAACGGCAATGTGGTGGGTTTCGTTCCGGGAACCCACCACGCTACGCGCAGGCATCGTGTCGCGGCAGTCCTGAACCAAACCCCCCACGCCCCAGATCTGATCATGACACCCGTAGTTCCTGATGGCACAGGCTGGCCGGCCGACGTTCTGATTGTCGAAGACGACCCCATCATCGCGATCGATTTCGAGGATCGCCTGCTTGGATTCGGCGTGACAAGCGTGCGAACGGTCGGGTCGGTGGCTCAGGCGCTGAGCGCCATTGCGGAGCGTGCGCCCGACTTCGCGCTGCTCGATGTCGAACTGATCCGCGAGACGAGCTTTGCGGTCGCCGAACGGCTTCTCGCCCTGAAGATCCCGTTCGTGTTCGTCACCGGCTATGGTGCCGAAGCGCGCATTCCGCCGGAATTCTCCGGTCAGCCACGGTTGCAGAAGCCCTGTTCGAGCGATGCGCTGGAGGCGGCGCTGAAGCTGCGCGCCGCCGATTAGGCGCGTTTTCAGGCGAGAGGGTTCTAGCCGTCAGCTCTGCTTCGGGTCGAGCGTGGTCGACCACAGCGCCACATCGGCGCGGTCGCGCAAGGTCACAATCATCTGGCCGGAGGCGCCGTCGATCTTGACGTGACCGAAGAACTGCATGCCGGCGGAGGGCGGCAGGTTCTGGCTGTTCTTGCCCGGCGCCTTGACGAAGCGCACCTCGGGTCCAAAGGTGTTGTCGAGCGCGGCCGGACCGAACGTGCCGGCATGCAGCGGACCCGAGACGAATTCCCAGAACGGTTCGAACTCCTGGAATTGCGCCTTGTTCGGATCGTAATAATGCGCGGCGGCGTAGTGCACGTCGGCGGTCAGCCACACCGTGTTGCTGATCGGCGCCATCTTGATGAAGCGCAGGATGTCGGCAATCTCGAACTCGCGGCCGCGCACCGGACCATCGCCTTGCGCGACGGCCTCAGAGCCGCCTTTCGGCCCGTCTGATACGACGAGACTGAGCGGCATGTCGGAGGCGATCACCTTCCAGGTCGCGCGCGAATTGAGCAGGCCGCGCTTCAGCCAGGCAATCTGGTCCGGGCCGAGGAAATAGCTCGCGGGGCCGTATGCGGTCTCGAGATTGGGGCCGTTCGCGCCGCGATAGCTGCGCTCGTCGAGCATGAACACGTCGAGATGCGGACCGTAGGAGATCTGGCGATAGACCCGGCCAGGCTCATTGATGCTTTCGCGCAGCGGATACATCTCGTGGAAGGCGCGCGCGCCGCGCGCGGCGAGCAGCGCGATGTCGCGCTCCTTGTAGGCCGCCGGCAGCTCTTTCGAGGCCGACCAATTGTTGGTCACCTCGTGGTCGTCCCACTGCACGAAGATCGGCACCTCGGCATTGAAGGCGCGCAGATTGTCGTCGGTGAGATTGTATTTGTGCGCGGCGCGGTACTCGTCCAGCGTCTCGGCGACCTTGGCCTTCTCCGGGATGGTGACGTTCTTCCAGATCTTGCCGTCGGCGAGCTTCACCTCGGATGCAATCGGGCCGTCGGCGTAGATGGTGTCGCCGGAATGCAGGAAGAAGTCCGGCCGGTGCTTGCGCATCGCCGAGAAGGTGAACATGCCGCCGTCGTCAGGATTGATGCCCCAGCCCTGGCCGGCGACGTCTCCACCCCAGACGAAGCTGACGTCGCGGCGGTCGGCCGGCGCGGTGCGGAAACGGCCGACGACCGCCTCGCCCTCGACCGCGCTGTGCGAGAGATCGCGGAAGCGGACGCGGTAAAAGATGTCCTGGCCGCCCGGCAGGTTCTCGATCAGCATCTTTGCGGTGAAGTCGCTCTCGGGGAGCGCCGCGATCGGCGGCAGCGCACGGGCATCCCTGAACGTATCGGTCGTCGCCACCTCGACCAGCATCTGCGCGGGCCGGTCGGTGCGCGCCCACACCACGCCGCCATCGACCGTGACGTCGCCCGATTGTACGCCGTGAGTGACCGGCGGCCGATCGGCCGCGCGCGATAGATAGGGCATCGCGATGGTGCCGAGCGCACCCGCGCCGGTGGAGAGGAAGCGGCGGCGGGAGAATTTGATGTTCATGAAGGTTGGCTCCGAACCCGAGCTCGCAGGAAGGCGCGTCATTCGGCGCAAGCTATATTGAGGCAATGTGACGCAGCGATTACGCGCGCCAGTGCTCAGGCGTTGCCGGCGGCCCGGAACGGCGCGCCCGCGCGCTGCAGGTTCGGCAGCAGGCTGAACAGCACCGCCTTGCGGTCGGCGACGGCGGCGTGGAACTGATCCAGCGCGATGTTGAAGGCCGTGAGCGCGCCTTCCTCGATCGCGCCGTGATCGTAGCAGCGCAGCGTGTCGCGCAAGATCTCGTCAGCCTCGGTCTGCATCTGGTCGAGCTCTTCGGTCGTCTCGCACTTGCGCGCTGCCGCGATCATGTCGAGCAGACGTTCGCGCTGATGATTGTTGCTGTCGCGCTCGTCCTTCTTCAGGTAGCCCGCGAACCAGGCGCCGATCGAGCCCATGGCCGAGAGCGCCATCAGGCCCCACCAGATGTAATCGCTGTATTTGTCGAGGAAGGTCTTTTCCTCGCCGTCGACGAAGGCGGCGGCGCCGGGATGCACCGGGATCACCGCATCCTTGTCGGTATCGGGCGTTTCGATCTTCGCCGCGAGCGGGAATTCGGTCACCAATTGCTGGCGCACGGCGAACAGCTGGCGCGTGAACGCCGCGATGGTGGTTTCGGACACGCCTTTGCGCGCCACGATATGGTGCGAGAAGCTGATGGTCTTGACCTCGTCCTCCGGGCGGGCGGGAGAGCCGCCATAGGTGCCGGCGGGAATCTCGGACGCTTCGTAGACCGGATGGTTCTGCGCGATCGCATCCGCCGAATCGATTGCAATGAAGCTGGGCGCGCCGAAATCCTTGGTGGAGGCGGCGATCGCATCCGCCGTGATCTTGCTGTTGACGGGGCCCGCAGCGAGATAGACGTCGGCTTTCTGGGCCTTGATCGCCTCGGCCACCTCGTTGGCGGGGAATTGCACGATCTCGACCTTGGCGGCATCGACGCCATATTGCTGCAGGATCACCTTGAGCAGATTGACGTTGGCCTGGGTGCGGCCGACCACGCCGACGCGATGGCCGGCGAGCTGCGAGATCTTGGTGATCTTGGCGCCCCGCTTCTTGCCTTTGCCCGGGACGGACCACAGCACCACGACGTTCTTGCGCAGGGTCGCGACCGCTTGCGCGTTCTTGGGCACATCGAGGTCGCCGCGCACGATGGCGAGATCGACCTTGCCTTCGGCGAGCGCATTAGCGCTGGCCGTGGCGCCGTCGGTCTGGATCGGCCGCAGCCGCACCTGGCCCTTGCTCTGGCTGAAGGCCTGCGTCAGCGTCTGCACGACCTTGACGTCATCGCTGTTGGCGGGGCCGACCGCGATCTTCAGCGTCACCGGCCGCATCGCGAAGTAATAGCCGCCGGCGAGCGCGCCGACGATCGCAAGCACGAATGCGAGAGACGCCAGGGCCGTCTTCCGCGCCGCGGATCGCGGCGAAGGCGGAGAGGGCGCTTCGGCCAGGTCCAATCCCCCGGTCATCGATCTCCCAAACAGGCGCTTGAGGCTCAGTTTCATCTTGGCCGGCGATTTACGCCCGCAATTGTAGCAAATTTCTTGTCCGGCGGGGTTACATCTCCGTCATGGTTAGCGGATGACGGAAATGCCCGTATGAACCCGGGCCGTACGCAAGGTGTTAGGGTAAAGTTCCCCTGAAGGACGGAGATGACCATGGCAGAACGGCTCTCGGCGGAGGCGCGCAAGCAGGCGCTCGGCGGACTTCCGGGCTGGAACGAGGTTCAAGGCCGGGATGCCATCGGGAAGACCTTTATCTTCAAGGATTTCAACGAGGCGTTTGGTTTCATGACCTGCGCCGCGCTGGTCGCCGAGAAGATGGATCACCACCCCGAATGGCGCAACGTCTACAAGACGGTGGAGGTGGTGCTGTCGACCCACGACGCCGGCGGCGTCACGGCGCTCGACGTCGCGCTGGCCAAGGCGATGAACGCGATCGCGGGCTGACACCTTGCCGACGTCTTGCAGCGATCGGCTACATCCCCATCTTGTGATCAGCCCGGATGCGGCGGTCCGCCGCCCGGGGGCTGAACGGGGAGTTTATCGAACATGGCTGCCGAACACAGCGTCGGTTTCGAGCCGGCCGATCGGCTCGCGGAGGATCGCGAGAGCGTTCGCCGCCGCTTCTGGCGCAAGCTGAAGCGCGTCGCCGCGCATCTGCCATTCGCCGAAGACCTGCTGGCCGCTTATTACTGCGCGTTCGACCGGCAGACCCCGCGCCACGTCCAGGCCTCGCTGCTTGGTGCGATCGCCTATTTCATCCTGCCGTTCGACTTCGTCGCCGACGTGATGCCGATCCTCGGCTTCGCCGATGACGCCGCCGTGCTCGCCACCGCCATCCGCATGGTCGCCGGCCACATCACGAGCGAGCACCGCGAAGCCGCCCGTGCCGCGCTGAAGCGTGGGGTGAGCGAGGCGTAGTCGTTCGCCTGCGGGTGACGATGGCGGAGCGACCCATCCGGGCTACGGACCGGATCGGCGTCGCGCGACTGCCTTACTTCCTCTCCGCCTGCGCCCGCGCCTTCTCCGCGTCCCATGCCTGGAATTGCCTGAACAGCGCCTCCTTGTCGATGTCGGAGCCCTTTGCAGCCATCGGGTTCTGCTTCAAGAACGCCTCGAAGCGCTGCCGCGTCACCGGCTCGACGCCGTGCTTGTCGAGCCATTGCTGCGCCACCGGCAATCTGTTCCAGCCCGCAAGCGGCGCCGCGAGCGAGACCTCCTTCCACTTGGGATGGAAGGGTGGGTTCTGCAGCGTCGGGAATTTCGTGAAGAATGCGTCCACGAACAGCGCGAGCTTGCGATAGCGCTCGGTGTTGGGCGTCCAATTGTAGGCCGCAAGCACCGCGGGCACCGCGATCGTGTCCACGCTCTCGCCCTCCTTGATCAGGTTCGGATAGTCCTTCGCGGTCAGCGTTGCCGGCAGATAGTCGCTCTGGAGCGGCTTTGCATAATCGACGCGCGCGAGGTGGAAGCGGCCGTCATTGCCGAAGGTCGAGACCGACTTGTATGGCTTGCCCCCGACCACGATGACGGCGTCGATCTCGCCGGCCTTCAGCTTCTCCATCGCGATGCGCTGCTCGACATAGACGAATTTCGCCTTGATCCCGAGCCGTTCGAACACGGTGAGCGCGGTGACGAAAGTGCCGCCGTTGGGCAGATCCACGCTGACCGTCTTGCCTTCGAGGTCCTTGAGGGTTGCGACCGATTTTGGCGCGATCACCTGCATTTCCTCGTTGTACAGCTTCGTCACGTAGGTGAACTGCCGCTTGATGTCCTTGGCAAAACCCTTGCGCTCGAGATAGTCGAGCGTGTCGCCGCGCACGATGCCGAGATCGACGCCTTGCAGGAACAGGATGTCGGCAACGCTCTGCACCGAGCCGCGACCGACGATCGGCAACACGCGGATCTTGTTGCCGTCGTCGAGAACGGAGGCGAGGTCGGCGCCGAACTGCACATAGGTGCCGCCGATCGTGCCGGTGATGAGCGTGACGGTGTTGGCGTTCAGAGCCTGCTTGGTCGAGGTCGAGGTCGAGCCGAACTGGAAGATCGCCTTCAGGCCGTCCGAGACCTTGGCCGGATCGTATTCGGCCTGCTCGGCGCGCGCCGCGAAGGCACAGATGGTCATGATGGCGGCCAGCGCCATTCCGAAAAGGTTACGCATGATGTCCCCTGAAATGGTCTAGTTCGAGAGCTGGGCGAGGCGCTGTCGCGCCTCCGCCGATCCAAGGCTTGCGGCACGCTGATACCAGTCACGTGCGGCCGCGACGTCGGCAATGACGCTCCGCGCGTCGCTGGTGCCCAGCACCGCGGGATCATAGGTCTGTGCCAGCAGGAGCGCTGCCGTCGCGTCTTTCGCATTGGCTGCCCGTTCGAGCAGCAGGCGCGCCGCGCCAATATCGCCAACGCCGATCAGGCTTCTTGCGCGCGTCATAAGTCCCGCCAGCGTGTCGGCGTCGAGCGTTCTAACGGGCTCGGGCGGCACAGGCTGTGCCGCGGCAGCGGGTGCCGGAGTTTGGACTGGCACTTGTGCTTGAGTTTGTACCTGGGCCTGCAGCGCAGTCTGGTAGGCGGTCGCGATCGCTTCGCGACTTGGCATTGTCGGAGCCGGCAGATCCTGCTTGTCGGCGCTCGCCAGCATCGTGTCGGTCACACGTTCCGGATCCTTGAGCGGGATCTGGCGTATGGCCGGCGGATTGGCCTGAGCTGCGCCTGCTGCGCTGCCGGCACTGTCGGCAATGAAGCTACGCAGATCCGACGGAAACAGCATGGCCGCGATCCCCGCGGCGGAGATCGCAAGCCCGGCGGCGACAAGGCGAGGCGCGACCCTGGTTCTGGGGCGCAGCGCCAGCGGCACGTATTCCCGCGGGTCCGGTGCTCCGCGCGGATCGGACAGAAACAGTGGAATTGGATCGTCCTGTGGAAGCTCGGCGCGCCTGGCGCGCGCCCGGATGTAGTCCGCCGTGGACGAAGGTGATGCAGATCGATCGGAGTCGAGCGCGCGCGACTCCTTCGACGGACGGTAGGCCGTCGTCTCCATGGTGTGATGCTCCCCATTACTGACGCAACGCAGGGGCAGTCCCGGTTTCAGTCTTCTTGTTGTTGTCCAGAAGTGCCCCGCAAACTGGAACCGGTAAATCGCCGTCCGATTCAGCCCAAAAAACGACGGCGGTTTGTGCGAATCTGGAGATATTTAGGTTTGATTACGGCGGCGCGGCGGTATGCACCGCCATTTTGCCCGCGATGGTTGAGGGATTATTTTCCGGGCGGCGTGCGCTGGAGCGTTGCGTCGGAGGCAGCGCCCACGCAACGATACGCTCCAACGTCGTCCTGGCTTCCGCCAGGACGAAACTCGCGGAGGGAGCCTTCGCCGTTACATCCTCACGGATGCAGGATCACCTTGCCCATGGCCTGGCGTCCCGCGAGCACTTTCAACGCGTCCGCGGTCTGGGCCAGCGGGAAGGTGCGATCGACATGCGATGAAATCTTTCCTTCCGCCGTCCACTTCACGAGCTTCTCGAGGTTGGCGCGGTTCTTGGCCGGGTTGAGCCGGGTCCAGGCGCCCCAGAACACGCCGCGGATGTCGCAGCCCTTCAGCAGCGCGAGATTCAGCGGCATCTTCGGAATGTCGCCGGCCGCAAAGCCGATGACGAGGAAGCGGCCTTCCCACGCGATCGAGCGCAGCGCCTGCTCGGCGTAAGCACCGCCGACCGGATCGAAGATGATGTCGACGCCCTTGCCGCCCGTGAGCTTGCGCAGGCCTTCCTTCAGATCTTCCTTAGCGTAATTCAGCGTCAGCTCGGCGCCATGCGCCTTGGCGAATTCGAGCTTCTCGTCCGACGAGGCGCAGGCGATCACCTTCAATCCCATCAGCTTGCCGAGCTCGCAGGCGGCAAGGCCGGTGCCGCCGGCCGCACCCAGCACCGCGAGCGTCTCGCCCGGCTTCGGGCTGGCGCGATCCTCCAGCGCATGCAGCGCGGTGCCGTAGATGATGATGATGCCGGCCGCGCGGTCGTAATCGAGATTGTCGGGAATCTTCACGATGGATGCCGCCGGCAGCGCGATCTTCTCGCGTGCGCCGTTGTGGCCGCAGGAGGCGACGACGCGATCGCCGACTTTCAGATCGGTCACGCCAGCGCCGATGCTCTCGATCACGCCCGCGACTTCCGCGGCCGGCGAGAACGGGAACGGCGGCTTGATCTGGTACTTGCCCTGAATCATCAGGATGTCGAAGAAGTTCAGCGCCGCGGCCTTGATCGCGATCACCGCTTCGCCGGGGCCCGCCACCGGATCCGGCACCTCAGCGAGCACGAGATCGTCGGGCTGGCAATATTGCGAGCAGAGGATGGCTTTCATGGCGGCACCTGAGGGCGTTTCGAGTGGAATTATAGTTGGCACGTTTCTGCCGGATTTAGCGCGGCCGGACAATCCGGATTCTTTGTCTCAGACAGCTCGAAGTCCTATCCTCGCAGGACTGCGTGGAAACAGCGAGGATTCAAACGATGTTTGAAACAGGCCTGCTCAGGGACAAGCGCATCCTCGTCACCGGCGGCGGCTCGGGTCTTGGCGCCGCGATGGGACGCCGCTTCCTCACGCTAGGCGCCGAGCTCGTCATTTGCGGCCGCAAGCTCGACCGGCTGGACGCAGCGGCGCACCGGCTGCGTGAAGACACTGGCGGCAAGGTCACGACGATCGCCTGCGACATCCGCGACGGTGGCGCGGTCGATGACATGATGGATCGGATCTGGCGAGAGGCGCCGCTCGATATCCTCGTCAACAACGCTGCCGCGACGTTCATCGCACAGAGCGAGCATCTGTCGTTCCGGGCGGCCGATGCGATCCTGGCGCCGACGCTGCATGGCGCGATGTATTGCACGCTCGCGGCCGGCAGGCGCTGGATCGAGGCCAGGCATCGCGGCGTCGTGCTCTCGATCCTCTCGACCTCGACCATCACCGGCCGGGCCTTCACCGTGCCGTCGGCGATGGCGAAGTCGGCGCTGCTGGCGATGACCAAAAGTCTTGCCGTGGAATGGGGGCCGAAAGGCATCCGCACCGTTGCCATCGCGCCGGGGCCGTTCCCGACCGCGGGCGCGTCGGGGCAGCTCCGCCCCGAAGGCCGAGACGAGGGCTGGACTGCACGCAATCCGCTGGGCCGCACCGGCGAGCACGGCGAGCTTGCCGATCTCGCCAGCTTCCTGGTCTCGGACCGCGCCGGTTACATCAACGGCGAGATGGTCGTCATCGACGGTGGCGCGCATTTGCGCAGTTCCGGCGCCGAGGATTTGCTCGGCTGGACCGAGGCGCAATGGGCCGCCCAGCGCGCCGCGCGATCCAAAGGCTGATACCGCTAACTGCCTTCCCAAATTGGACTTTCCCGGCTATCCCTGCCCCGGGGACAAAGCGCGGCCGGGCCATCTTCCAGTCACAATATTGAGGGAACCACTCCAGCATGTGGCGGGTGCTGATTTTAGCTTTGATGACTGGCGTGGCGGCCGGGGGAATCGCTGTTTCTGCGCGGGCGCAGACGGCGCAACCGGCGCCCAAGTCTGCGCCAAATCCAAAAGAGGCACCGAAATCGGCGGCGCCAACGGCCCATACGAATGCGAAGTCGGCCGCAAAGCCCGAGAGCAAATCGGCGGCCCCGCCCGCTGCAGTTGCAGGTGGCGCGGAGCCGACCCTGATCGGTCAGTTCGGCACCTGGGGGGCCTATTCGGCGGCGCCCAACGGCAAGAAGGTCTGCTTCGCGCTGGCCAAGCCGTCGTCGTCGAAGACCAATCCGCCGAATCGGCCGCGCGATCCCGCCTATGCCTTCGTCTCGACCCGGCCGGCCGAGAAAGTGAACAACGAGGTCTCGGTGATGATCGGCTACGCGCTGAAGCCGGGCTCGGAATCGACGGTGGAGGTCGGCGGCGCTGCTTACGCGATGTACACGCAGGGCGACGGACTCTGGATCAAGAACGCGGCCGAGGAGGAGCGGATGGTCGAAGCCATGCGCAAATCCGCCGAGCTCGTGGTCAAGGGTGTCTCGGCCAAGGGCACCGAGACGACCGACACGTTCTCGCTGAAGGGCCTTGCTCAGGCACTCGACAAGATCGCGCAGGATTGCAAGCGGTAAGGGCGCCGGCGTTAAGGCTGCCGGCGATGAGGTCGCAATCGGCCGGTCCGGTTGCTATATAGGGACGGTTCCAGATTTTCGGTCGTCATGGCCGGGCTTGACCCGGCCATCCACGCGCAACCGCGATTGACGAAAGACGTGGATGCCCGGGTCAAGCCCGGGCATGACGAACTCAAACAGCAGTAATCCCAGGTCCCATCAATGCAACCGACGACCGAGCCGCACAACGCAATCCTGGTGGAGAAGACGCCACTCGAAACCTATGTGCCGCCGGCAAAGCCGTCGCTGATCGGCCTGTCGCGCACCGAGCTTGCCGATCGCCTCGGCGAGATCGGCGTCGCGCCGGCGCAGCGCAAGATGCGGGTGCAGCAGCTGTGGCACTGGCTCTATTTCCGTGGCGCCCAAAGCTTCGATGACATGACCTCGATCTCGAAGGGCATCCGCGCCGAGCTCGCGCAGCATTTCACGGTCGACCGTCCCGAGGTCGTGGCCGAGCAGATCTCCAACGACGGCACCCGCAAATGGCTGCTCCGTTTGCCGAGCGGCGACAATGTTCAGAAGGCGCATGAAGTCGAGTGCGTCTACATCCCCGAGACCGATCGCGGCACGCTGTGCGTCTCCTCGCAGGTCGGCTGCACCTTGAATTGCTCATTCTGCCACACCGGCACGCAGCGCCTGGTGCGCAATCTCACCGCCGGCGAGATCGTCGGGCAGGTGATGGTCGCGCGCGACCGCCTGAACGACTGGGCGGATCGCGAGGACGGTACGCGCCGCGTCACCAACATCGTGATGATGGGCATGGGCGAGCCGCTCTACAATTTCGACGCGGTGCGCGACGCGCTTCTCATCGTCGGCGACAACGAAGGCATCGGCATCTCCCGCCGTCGCATCACGCTGTCGACCTCGGGCGTGGTGCCGAACATCGTGCGCGCCGGCGAGGAGATCGGCGTCATGCTGGCGATCTCGCTGCACGCGGTACGCGACGAGCTGCGCAACGAGCTGGTGCCGCTCAACCGCAAATACCCGATCAAGGAGCTGCTGCAGGCCTGCCGCGACTATCCCGGCGCTTCGAACGCGCGCCGCATCACCTTCGAATATGTGATGCTCAAGGGCGTCAACGATTCGCTCGACGACGCGAAGCTATTGGTCAAGCTGCTCAAGGGCATTCACGCCAAGATCAATCTGATCCCGTTCAATCCCTGGCCCGGCACGGCCTATGAATGTTCGGACTGGGACCAGATCGAAAAATTCTCCGAATACATCTTCAACGCCGGCTATTCCTCGCCGGTGCGCACCCCGCGCGGCCGCGACATCCTCGCCGCCTGCGGCCAGCTCAAGTCGGAGACCGAGAAGCTCAGCGCCCGCGAACGTCAGGCGCTGCGCGCCATGGCGATGACGGATTAGGTTGTTCATGCCGACGCTCTCGCATCCTCGTCATTGCGAGGAGCGTAGCGACGAAGCAATCCAGACTGTCTCCGCGGACGCATCTCTGGATTGCTTCGCTTCGCTCGCAATGACGGCAACGATGGCTTTCTCCCCATGTCCCTGATCGGCCGCCTCGTCGTCATCTTCATCGGCTTTCTCGCCGCCTGCTTCGTCGGCGGCATGATCGTCGTCGTCGCGCTGTTGTTTCCGGAATTTGCCGATCTCGGCGCCGGTCCCGTCGATCAGGGCGCGATCGACATCCTGCTTGGCTTCGGCTTCATCTTCGTCTCCGGCTTTGCGCTGGTGCCGGCGGCGGTGATCGTCGCGATTACGGAGGCGCTCTACATTCGCAGCGCGCTGGCCTACGCCGTCGGCGGTGGCCTCGTCGGGCTCGCCTGCTATCTCGGTCTCGTCCCGTTCCACTCCGACACGTTTCAGTTCGAGGGCATTGTGCGGCGTCACCTGGAGATCATGACCGGGGCGGGCATCGTCGCCGGCATCGTGTACTGGCTGATCGCCGGTCGCAATGCGGGCGCCTGGCGCATCCCGCCGCCTCCGCGCGAACCGCCGCCGCCGTTGCCGTCCCATTCAAGGCCGGATGCGCGGTAGGTTGCTTCGTCATTCCGGGATGGTCCGAAGGGATCGCGAAGCGACCCTGAGGACCAGACCCGGAATCTCGAGATTCCGGGTTCGGTGCTGCGCACCGCCGCGGAATGACCACGGCAAGGGTTTTCATCCCCGTCCTACTCCGCTAAACCGCGCGCCATGAACCGGACCGGACTCTTCATCGCCCTGGCGCTGTGGCTCGTGATCGGCGTCGTTTTCGGCCTCTATCCAGAGCTCGATCTCAAGCTCGCGTCGCTGTTCTTCGATCCCCAGACGAAAACCTTTCCGCTCAAGCTGAACGACTGGGCGGGCTTCGCGCGTGACGCTGCGATGTGGGTCGCCTGGGCCTTCGTGCTGCCGTCGCTGGTGGCGCTCGTGGTCAAGATGATCAGGCCGGACCGGCCGTTGATGGTGTCGGGGCGCGCGATCGTGTTCCTGCTCGCCACCATCATTCTGTCGGCCGGCATTCTCACCAACCTCACCTTCAAGACCTATTGGGGCCGGCCGCGCCCGGTGGTGGTGACCGAGTTCGCCGGCGACCAGCAATTCGTGCCGTGGTGGGATCCGCGCGGCGGCTGCGCCCGCAACTGCTCGTTCTTCTCGGGCGAAGGCGCGACCGCGTTCTGGACGCTGGCGCCGGCCGCGCTGGCGCCGCCGCCGTGGCGGCCGCTCGCCTATGCCGCCGCCGTGGTGTTCGGCGCCTTGACCAGCGCCCTGCGCATGGCCTTCGGCGGCCACTTCTTCACCGACGTCTCGATCGCCGGCCTCGTGACCTTCGTCGTGATCTGGTTCGCCTACGCGTTGATTTACCGCTGGCCGCGGACGCGGTTTTCCGACGAAGCGGTCGACGCCGCCCTGACCCGGTTGAACATGCCGGCCTATCGGCTCCGCCAGCGCCTGTTCGGCCGCAAGACCGGTCCCGAGCCGTCGGTTTGAGCCATTAAATGCGTGCCGATCCCTGCGAAATTTGTTATTCGCGCGGTCAAGTTCGAACCCTCCATCAGCCACTTGAGACCCGATTGGAAGCCCCATGACCACGATCCTGAAAAGCCTGCCCAAGGGTGAGAAAGTCGGCATCGCTTTTTCGGGCGGCCTCGACACCTCTGCGGCGCTGCTCTGGATGAAGCAGAAGGGCGCGCGCTGCTACGCCTACACCGCCAATCTCGGCCAGCCCGACGAGGCCGATTACAACGAGATCCCGCGCAAGGCGATGGAGTTCGGCGCCGAGAAGGCGCGCCTCGTCGATTGCCGCACGCAGCTCGTCCACGAGGGCATCGCCGCGATCCAGTCCGGCGCCTTCCATATCTCGACCGGCGGCATCACCTATTTCAACACCACGCCGCTGGGGCGCGCCGTCACCGGCACGATGCTGGTCGCGGCGATGAAGGAAGACGGCGTCAACATCTGGGGCGACGGCTCGACCTTCAAGGGCAACGACATCGAGCGATTCTACCGCTACGGCCTGCTTACCAATCCCGGCCTGAAGATCTACAAGCCCTGGCTCGACCAGCAGTTCATCGACGAGCTCGGCGGCCGCGCCGAGATGTCGGCGTTCATGACCGCCCAGGGCTTTGCCTACAAGATGAGCGCCGAGAAGGCCTATTCGACCGACAGCAACCTGCTCGGCGCCACGCACGAGGCCAAGGATCTCGAGAGCCTCGACAGCGGCATCAAGATCGTCAACCCGATCATGGGCGTGCCGTTCTGGCGCGACGATTGCGTGGTGAAGGCCGAGACCGTCGTGGTGCGTTTCGAGGAAGGCCAACCCACGGCGCTGAACGGCCAGACCTTCGCCGATCCCGTCGCGCTGTTTCTCGAAGCCAACGCCATCGGCGGCCGGCACGGCCTCGGCATGAGCGACCAGATCGAGAATCGCATCATCGAGGCCAAGAGCCGCGGCATCTACGAAGCGCCCGGCATGGCGCTGCTGCACATCGCCTATGAGCGCCTCGTCACCGGCATCCACAACGAGGACACCATCGAGCAATACCGCATCAGCGGCATGCGCCTGGGACGCCTGCTCTATCAGGGCCGCTGGTTCGACTCGCAGGCGCTGATGCTGCGCGAGACCGCGCAGCGCTGGGTCGCGCGCGCCGTCACCGGCGAGGTGACGCTGGAGCTGCGCCGCGGCAACGATTATTCGATCCTCAACACCGAAAGCCCGAACCTCACCTATGCGCCCGAAAGGCTCAGCATGGAGAAGGTCGAGGACGCCGCGTTCACCCCGGCCGACCGCATCGGCCAGCTCACCATGCGCAACCTCGACATCGCCGACACCCGCACCAAGCTCGGCCTCTATTCGAAGACCGGCCTGCTCTCGGGCAGCGAAGGCTCGCAGATCTTCCGGCTGGAGAGCGACAAGGGCTGAGGCTCTCACTGTCGTAGGGTAGGCAAAGGCGCGCTAGCGCCGTGCCCACCATTCCTCGGTGACGGGTAAAGATCGTGGGCACGCTCCGCTTTGCCCACCCTATGAGGTCGCTGAGATTTCCGTGTCCTGGACGCGATGCAGCGCGAAGCGCTGCGTCGCAGAGCCGGGACCCAGATCTTGGATCAATTGCACCGGCCGTTTTGTCGGCCCCGGCTCAGCAGCGCATCATTGCGTGCTATGCCGCGTCCGGGGCACGAGAGCCCTCAAACAAGAATGGCCGGGATCGCTCCCGGCCATTTTGCGTTTGTGTCTGCCGTTACCGCGGCGGCGCGGTGCCGGGCGGGGGCGGCGGCAGCGAGGCCTGGCCGCCGTTGAGCAGCGGCGTGATGTTGCGGATGGTGACGCGACGGTTGATCGCGCTCGGCCCCTGCGTCTGCTCCTTCAGGTACTGCTCGCCGTAACCCTGCGACGTCAGGTTCTCGGCGGGCACACCGAACTGCTGCGTCAGCAGTTCGGCGGCGGACTGCGCACGACGATCCGACAATGACAGATTGTCGACCTCGTTGCCGACCGCGTCGGTGTGGCCCTCGATCAGGAAGACCTCGCGCGGATTGCGCTGGATCGCCTGGTTGAGGCCGTCGGCGATCGCCTGCAGCCGGGCCGCCTGGTCCGGCGGGATGGTCCACGATCCCGTCTCGAAGATGATCGTGTTGACGTCGATGCTCGGCATCTGCATGCGAACATTCGGGCTGTAGCGGATCTCGTCGAGCGAATAGCGCCGATCGATCCGCTGCACCGGCGGTGCCACCATGGTCTGGTAGATGACGTCCGGTGACGCTTCCTGGGCGTCGACGATGTAGCGATCGTAGGGGATGTTCACGACCGGGGGCGGCACGTCGACATAGAAGCCGCCGACCGCCCGCGGATCGCGGTAGGTGTTGTCGATGATGATGAGCTCGTGCCCGCGGGGATCCCTGCGGATGCGCCGCATCAGCCGGCCATCGGCGCCGACGATGGTGATGATCTCGCTGCCGTCAGGACGAATCACGACCGTGCGGGTTTCGCCGCCGACCGTGTCGGTGCGGATGTCGCGGGCGCCGTAGCGGAAGCGATAGAGATCGTTGCCGCGGACATAGGCCTGCCCGCCCGGATCGCGGATGATGATGCGGTCCGGCTCGGTGTAGACGGTGCGGCCGCCTTCGATGGTCTCGCGTCGCTGGTTGTGGAGGTCGGCGATGGTGGCGCCGATCACGGCGCCGGCCACCACGCCTGCACCGATCGCGAGCGGCGTCAGGTCACGCTGCGGCGGACGCGGCGCCGGCGGCAACGGCGCTGAGACCGTTGGCGCGGCCCGGAAGGCCGGTGCAACCGTCGGCGGTCTGTATTGTGCCCTGTCCGGCGGCGGCGCTGCGGCCGCCGAACCGGGGACGACCGATGGCGCTGCGACGCCGGCGGGAGGCACCGGCGGCCGCGGCGGAGCACCAGCCTGCGGTGCTGCGGGCGGAGTGCTGGCAGCCGGCGCACCAGCAGGAGGTGTTGCGCCTTGTTGGCCGGGGGTCGGCGTCGCAGTCGGGGCCGGGGTCGCGCCGGGCGTCGGGGTCGCGCCGGGCGCAGGTGTCGGTGCTGCACCTGGACGTCCGGGCGCGGGCGTCGGCGTAGTACCAGGAGCCGGGGTCGCTGTCGGACTGGGCGTGGCACCGGGAGCCGGTGATCCTGCCGGAGGAGGCGCGCCGGGACGACCGGGCGGCGGGGTGCCGGGGCGGCCAGCCGGCGGTGCGCCGGGCGTGCTGCCCGGAGCCGGCGTTGCGGTCGGCGCAGGAGGCGTCGTGGGCGCCGGTGTCGCAGTCGGTGCGGGTGTCGTCGTCGGTGCGGGTGTGGCGGTCGGCGCCGGCGCTCCCGGTCGTGCGGGCGGCGCCGCCGGTGCGGGAGAAGGTGTCGCCGTAGGTGCCGGCGCAGGGCGGCCCTGAGGAGCTGCTGCGGGAGGCGGAGCCGGGGGAGTCGGAGCGGGGCGTGCGCCGGACGGTGCCGGAGGCGGCGGCGTGGGCGCATGCTGCTGCGGAGCCGCAGCCGGCGGCGGCGAAGGCTGTTTCGGTGCGGCAGCAGGCGGCGGTGGCGGCGGGGGAGCCGGACGTGCCGCAGGCGGCGGTGTCGGGGCATGCTGCTGCGGGGCCGCGGCCGGTGGCGGCGACGGCTGCTTCGGTGCGGCAGCAGGCGGCGGGGGTGGTGGCGGCGGAGCCGGACGGGCCGCAGGCGGCGGGGGTGGCGGCGGCGGGGCCGGACGGGCTGCGGGCGGTGGGGGAGGCGGCGGCGGAGCCGGACGGGCCGCAGGTGGCGGAGGAGGCGGCGGTGGCGCGGCCGGGCGCGGCGGTGCGGCCGCGGGCGGCGGCGCAGCGGGCGGAGGTGCAGCCGCGGGCGGCGGTGCGGCGGGCCGCGCGGGCGCGGCAGGCGGCGCCGCTGGCGGTCCCTTCGGCGGCTGCTTCGGTTTTCCGTCAGGGCCCGTGTCTTGCGGCTGGGCCTGCGCGACCACGAGCGGCGGCGCACTTTGCGCTTGCGATGCAGAGCCTGCGAATTGCATCGCGGTCAGAGCCGTCGTCGCAAGCAGCACGAAACGAAGATTGGTCATGGTGGTGAACTTCCCCGGAAGGTTCTTTGACGAAGTGTGTTGATGAACGGCTACGCGTTAGGCCGGATTGTGGCGGGCGAAGCGGTCGCGGCCCGATTTATTTCTGCACGGAAATCGACTCACTATGATGACGTTCATTGCGCATTCAGACGCAGCTTGCAATCGCCACGCATGCGATCCCGCTTCACGCGCGATCCTGCGCTGAACTTGCATCCGTTGCAGGATTGGGCGTGAGCGGGCCGTTCGGCCCGCGCGATGGAATCTCTTCAGGCATGCGGCCCGGCAATTCGTCGGGCTGCGGGGATTCGCCGGGCTCGCGCACCGGCGGCGTGATTTCGGGCTGCGGATTGCCGGGCGGAATTCCCGGCGGCGGCTCGGTCGGAGTGCCGGGTGTCGACGGCGGAATCTCGGGCGGTTCGATCGGCATCGGCATCATCGAGATATAGTTGTCCGGAGAAAGACAACGATAATGCCGCGCCGATGTTCCCTATCGCATCGCGCTGGGTCTGCCTTATCCCGGCGCGTGACAGACGGCCTCGATGTTGTGACCATCAGGGTCGAGCACGAAGGCGCCATAATAGTTCGGGTGATAGTGCGGTCGGATGCCGGGCGGGCCATTGTCGCGTCCGCCGGCTGCGATCGCCGCCTTGTAGAAGCCATCGACCGTGGCGCGGTCTTCAGCACGAATGGCGATATGCACGGGCTTGTTCATGGCGCCTTCCGCGCCGAACCAGAAGTCCGGCTTGCCGTCGGCGCCGAAGCCTGCGGCCGCAGCGTGCCCGGTCTGCTCGGCCGTCACTTCCATGATCAGGCCGTAGCCGAGCGGCGCCAGCGCCTTGATGTAGAAGGTTTTCGCGCGCTCGTAGTCGGAGACCGAGAATCCCAGGTGATCAATCATCGTCATTCTCCCCAGTGCGTCGTCTTCAGCGCGACAGGAACGTATTGCTTCGTGTCTTGCGCACGATCGTAAAGCCGCGTGCGACCATGTCGGCGATACAATCCTGCTGCCATTCGTCCTGTGACAGGTGCTCGATCACCACCGCGCGTGGCCACAGCGACGGCGGCGCGTCGCGGAAGAAGCCGATCAGCACGCGGTCTTCGAAACCCTCGACGTCGATCTTGAGCGAATCGATCTGGGTGACGCCGGCCTCTTCGAGGATGCGCGTCAGCCGCAGCGACGGCACCTTGATCGCGTCGGTGCCGGCGGTGCCGGTGACGACGTGGGTGGCGCCGAGATTGCCGCCGCCGCTCTCGATCATCAACTCGCCGTCGCTGTCGCCGGCCGCGGCCTGCACCAGCCGCACCTGCGCAGCTTTCGACGCGGCCTGATTGAAGGAGAGCCGTCCAAACGTCAGCGGGTGCGGCTCGATCGCGATCACCTTGCCGGCGCTGCCGACCTGTTGCGCCATCACCAGGGCGAACGTGCCGACATTGGCGCCGACGTCGACGAAGGTGCCGCCCGAACGGGTGTGCTGGCGCAGGAAGTCGAGCTCGTCGAGATTGTAATCGGGATTGAACAATGCGCCGCGCTCGGTCGCGCTGCCCTGGTGATAGAGCCGGAACGAGGCGCCCTGATACTGCACGTCGACAGGGCCGCTCCGCAGCAGGTTCACCAGCCGCGACATCCACGGGCGGAATGCGCCGCGCTTCAGCCCCGATTGCGTCGCGAGGCGAATGATCGCGGCCTGCGTCGCGTTCGGCGCAAACGCGCCGAACGGCGCGGACGAAGGGGCATTGTCGGTCGTCAAGCAGCAGATCCTCGTTGCAGCTGGCGCATGCATAGCCGGTTTTGAGGAGGCCCACAATTTCGGTGTCGTCCCGGACAAGCGTCAGCGCCGATCCGGGACCCATAGTCACAGGCCGTGGTCATGGCGCGAGACGCCCACTCCGAGTCTTCGTCAAACTTGTCCCTGTGGGTATATGGATCCCGGATCTGCGCTCCGCTTCGCTGCGCTTGTCCAGGACGACAGAGAGAACGTCTGCTACGCCGCCTTCTTCTTCGGCGCCTTGCGCTGCCGCAGGAATCGCCCGAGCAGCCGGCGCTTGCCCTTGCGCGGGATCAGGTCGATGTCGCTGACGAGCTTGGCGCCGCCCTTGCGGCGCTCCAGCACGATCTTGCGGCTGTGGAAGGCCTCGAGCTCGGCGCGATGCGCGACGCTGACGATGGTCGCCTTCGGCAGCTCGTCGGTGACCAACTTCATCATCCTGTCCTGGCTCTTTTCGTCGAGCGCCGAGGTCGCCTCGTCGAGCACGACGATGTCGGGGTTGTGCAGCAGGAGCCGCGCGAAGGCGAGGCGCTGCTTCTCGCCGCCCGACAGCGTCTGGTCCCAGGGACCTTCCTCCTCGATCTTCTCCTTGAGATGATCGAGCCCGACCTTGTGCAGGGCTTCGCCGATCTCGTCCACGGTCCAGTGATCGGCGGCGCCGGGATAGGCGACGGCGCGGCGCAGCGATCCCGAGGGTACGTAAGGCCGCTGCGGCAGCATGAACAGCCGCCGGTCGGGATGAAAGTTCACGCTGCCGCCACCCCAGGGCCAGAGGCCGGCGATGGCACGCACCAGGGTGCTCTTGCCGGTGCCGGATTCGCCGGCGACCAAGAGCCGCTCGCCCGGCTCGATCACCACTTCGGTCTCGCCGACCACCGCGGTGCCGTCATCGAGCGTGACCGAGAGATCCTTCATCTCCAGCCTGGCGTCGTTGCGCGTCTCGCCGCGCTTGATGCGGCCGAGACCGTCGCCCTGCTCGGCGCGCTCCAGGCCGTCGAGCGACATCATCAGCGAGGCGATGCGGCGCGCGCAGGCATTCCAGTCGGCGAGGCGCGGATAATTGTCGACCAGCCAGCCGAACGCGCTCTGCACGATGGTGAAGGCGGAGGCTGCCTGCATCACCTGTCCCAGCGTCATGCTGCCGTCGAGGAATTTCGGCGCGCAGAGCAGGAGAGGGACCACGGGCGCAACGAGGCTCGAGCCCTGCGACACCAGCGTGGTGCGCATGTGCTGGCCTGCGAGCCGCGCCCATTGCCGGATCACGCTGGCGAAGTTGCGGTCGATGCCGTCGCGCTCCTCCTCCTCGCCACCGAGCAGCGCGATGCTCTCGCCGTTCTCGCGCACGCGCGTCAGCGTGTAGCGGAAATCGGCTTCGGCCTGGTTCTTGTCCTCGGACACCTGCACGAAGCGGCGGCCGATCACCAGGATGGAGCTCGAGGCGATTGCGGCATAGAGCATCGCGGCGATCACGAGGAAGCCCGGAATGGTGATGCTCGTGCCGCCGAGCGTGACGGTGAGCGCGCCGCCGATGGTCCAGAGCACGACGATGAAGGTCGCCGCCGACAGCAGCGCCGAGGTGACGCCGGCCAGGAAATCGACCGGCGAATCGGTCGCGACGCGCAAATCCTCCGCGATCCGGTATTCGGGGTTTTTGTGATCGCCGCCGACGAGATTGAGCTGGTAGTAACGTCCGCTGGCGAGCCACCGCGTCAGCACGCTCGCCGTCAGCCAGGCCCGCCAGCGCCGCTGAATGCCCATCCGCGCGAACACCTGCGCCACGCCGAGCACGATGCTGCCGATCGCGAGCGGAAAGAACATCGCGGTGAGATGGAAGACGCTGGCCGCATCGCGCTTTTCGATCGCATCGAAGATCGCGCGGTTCCAGACATTGATGCCGTACTGGAAGCCGACGGTGAGAATGATCAATAGGCCGAGGCCGATCGAGAACGGCCAGGCGAGGCGATCGCCGCTGCGTCCCCAGAAGCCGCGCGCGCTGATCCAGAACCGCGCCAGCAGATAATCCTTGCGGGCCTGCTCGGCTTCCTCGGGCGAAAGCTCCGGATCGGGCTCGAGCAGCTCCGGCGGTGGCGGTTCGATCTCGTCGCCGTTCTCGCCCTTGATCCCGACGATCGGCGGCTGGTGCTGTTCGCGCTTGGCGGCCGGCTTGTCCATGTGCGGACAACGCGAGAGAAATCAACCGGTTCCTTCGGGTTCCCGGAGGCGGTCTATTCGGCGGCACCGTCCCTGACGCGCCGGATCCGGGCTGCGCGATGCAGAACGCGCGACAATTCCTCGATCGAATAGGGCTTCTGCACCAGATCGAAGCCGGTCACGCCCTCTTGTGACAGGGCCTGGCTGTAGCCCGTGGTCAGCACCACCGGCACGTCGATGCCGCGGTCGCAGATGGCCCGCGCCAGATCGAGCCCGGTCATCCCCGGCATTACCACGTCCGAGAACACGACGTCGAAGCGGTCGGCGTCCAGGACGAGCTCCGCGAGGGCATCGGTCGCATTGTCGACCAGCGTGATGCTGTAGCCGAGCTCGGTGAGGCCATCGGCGGCGAAATTGGCAAGCTCGATATTGTCCTCGACCACCAGCACCGACATGCCGCTGCCGGCCACCGCTGGCGCCGTGTTGGGCGCCTGCCGCTGCGGCAGCAGCTCCGGCGGCACGCGCGGCAGATAGAGCGAGAAGGTGCTGCCGTGCCCCACCTCGCTCGTGACCGTCACCTCGCCGCCGGATTGCCGGGCGAAGCCGAACACCTGGGACAGGCCAAGGCCGGTGCCGTGGCCGACCTGCTTGGTGGTGAAGAACGGCTCGAAGATGCGCCCCAATCGGGCGGCGGGAATGCCGATGCCGGTGTCGCTGACGGTGACGCTGACGAAGCCATGGTTGGCCGAGTTCTGGCTGTCCAAGTTCTGGCCGCCCGCGCCGGCCAGCGTGTCCGGAACGGTGGTCGCGGGCTCGACCTTGAAGGTGATCCTGCCCTTGCCCTGCATGGCGTCGCGCGCATTGGTTGCCATGTTGATCAGCGCCGTCTCGAACTGGCCGGCATCGGCACGGACGAGGCAGGGCTCGGCGGGCAGGCGCATGGCGATCTCGATGGCCGGTCCGAGCAGGGGCGCAAGCATGTCGCGTAGCGACTGCATCCGTTCGCCGACGTCGAACACTTCCGGCTTCAGGGTCTGACGCCGCGCAAAGGCGAGCAGCTGCGAGGTCAGCTTGGCCGCGCGGCCCACGGCGTCCGCAATGGCCGTGATGTAGCGCTGGCGCCGCTCCTCCGTCAGTTGCGGCCGGTTCAGCAGGTCGACGGAAGCGCGGATCACCGTCAGCAGATTGTTGAAATCGTGCGCGACGCCGCCGGTGAGCTGTCCGAGCGCCTCCAGGCGCTGGCTATGCTTGAGCGCCTCCTCGGCCTCGCGCCGCTTGGCGGCTTCGGCCTGAATCTGCTGGGTGCGCCGCAACGCCAGTGCCAGCAGCAGAAACAGCAGCGCGGTGGCGGGAAGGCCGAACACCAGATGCTGGCCGATCGTGGCCAGCCAGCGCGCGCGGATCGCCGAGGTCTCTAGCCCGGCGCTGACATAGATCGGGTATTCCGCGACGCGCCGGTAGCCGATCCGACGCTCGATCCCGTCCGACGGCCAGGCGATGGTGATGAGGCCGTGCTCGGGGCGCGCCGCGATCTGGCGGCCGACCGGTCCGGTCGGATCGAGCCTGATGTCGCGGTCGAGCCGCGGGAAATGCGTGAGCATCGCGCCGTCGGTGCGGCCCATCGCGAAGAAGCTGCCGGGATCCGATCCGATGCGGGCGTAGAAGCTCTCGAAATATTCGGGGAGGACCGAGGCCTGGATCACCCCGATGAAGCGGCCGTCGTCGGAGTCGCGGCGGCGGCTCACTCCGAAGAAGCGCGCGCCCTGGTAGGGCGGACGCGGCGTCAGGGCGGTGCCGATGAACGTGCCGATGGCCTGGTCGACATGGGCGTAGAAATAGTTGCGGTCCGCAAAGCTCAGCTCCGGCGGCGGCGAGACGAGGCTGTTGACCAGCGCCCTTCCGTCCGCGTCGAAGATCCAGGCCGATTTCAGTTGTGGCAGCGAATCGGTCAGCCGCTTCAGGCGGCGGTGCAGCGCCGGCTCGCGCGCGCGGATGGTGTCGTCGGACAGGCCGCGGACCACCTCGTTGAGCTCGGCCAGGCTGCGATCGATGGTCTCGAACACCTTGAGCGCGTGCTCATGCGCGACGTCGAGCGTGCGCTCGATCTCCCGGTCGGCAATGTCCCTGGTCGAGGTGTAGGAGATCGTGGCCGCGATCGCGAACAGCGCAACCGGCAGCGCCAGGGATGCCGCCATCATCCACTGCAACAGCCTCAGCGAGTTGCGTTGCGCCCTCTGCACAGTCGCTCCGTCCCTGACGGCAGCTTAACTGAATCTCGCGCGAGGAAGGAAGCAGCTTGTGCGGGAACCGTAGGTTGTTAGTTGAAAACTTGCGCGCGGAGCGGGTCGGAGAAAATTCTACTCGAATTGACCGCGATCTCGGAACGTCCCGGCCGGTCCGGCCGGAACGCGAAGCATGAACGTCGTTTTCAGACCTGGCGCTCGACCATCTTGAGCTTGAGCTCGGCGATGGCTTCGGCCGGATTGAGTCCCTTCGGGCAGGCCTTGGCGCAGTTCATGATGGTGTGGCAGCGATAGAGCCGGAACGGATCCTCGAGATTGTCGAGCCGCTCGCCGGTCGCTTCATCCCGCGAATCGGACACCCAGCGGTTGGCCTGGAGCAGCGCAGCGGGGCCGAGATAGCGTTCGCTGTTCCACCAATAGCTCGGGCACGAGGTCGAGCAGCAGGCGCAGAGGATGCATTCGTAGAGGCCGTCGAGCTTCTCGCGATCCTCGTGGCTCTGGCGCCATTCCTTCTGCGGCGTCGGCGAGGTGGTCTTCAGCCACGGCTCGACCGAGGCGTATTGCGCGTAGAAATTGGTGAGGTCGGGGACGAGGTCCTTCACCACCGGCTGATGCGGCAGCGGATTGATCTTCACCGCGCCGTCCTTCACGTCGTGCATCGAGCGGGTGCAGGCCAGCGTGTTCTGGCCGTCGATGTTCATGGCGCAGGAGCCGCAGACGCCTTCGCGGCAGGAGCGGCGGAAGGTCAGCGACGGGTCGATGTGGTTCTTGATCCAGATCAGGCCGTCCAGCACCATCGGGCCGCAATCGTTGGTGTCGACGTAATAGGTGTCGACGCTCGGATTCTTGCCGTCGTCCGGATTCCAGCGATAGACCCGGAATTCGCGCAGCTCGGTCGCGCCCGGGGGCTTCGGCCAGGTCTTGCCGCCGGAAATTTTGGAGTTCTTCGGAAGTGCGAATTCAACCATTTCGATAAGGCCTTCGCTGTTCGCTCAGTACACGCGCGCCTTCGGCGGGATGTACTGCACGTCGTTGGTCATGGTGTAGTCGTGGACCGGGCGGTAGTCGATCTTGACCTTGCCGGCATCGTCCAGCCAGGCCAGGGTGTGCTTCATCCAGTTCTTGTCGTCGCGTTCGGAGAAGTCCTCGCGGGCATGGGCGCCGCGGCTCTCGGTGCGGTTGGCGGCCGAGTTCATCGTCACCACCGCCTGCGCGATCAGGTTGTCGAACTCCAGCGTCTCGACGAGGTCGGAATTCCACACCAGCGAGCGGTCGGACACGGCGATGTCGGTGATGCCGCTGTGGACCTTCGCGATCAGGTTCTGGCCTTCGCTCAGCACCTCGCCGGTGCGGAACACCGCGCAATTGTTCTGCATCACGTGCTGCATGCCTTCGCGCAGCTTTGCGGTCGGGGTGCCGCCGGAGGCGTAGCGGTAATGATCGAGACGGCTGAGCGCCTTTTCCGCCGAGTTCGCCGGCAGTTCCGGTTGCTCGGCGTTGGGCGTCAGCTTCTCGGCGCAGCGCAGCGCCGCAGCGCGGCCGAACACGACGAGGTCGATCAGCGAGTTGGAGCCGAGCCGGTTGGCGCCATGCACGGAGACGCAGGCCGCTTCGCCCAACGCCATCAGGCCGGGAACCACGGCATTGTCGTCGCCGTCCCTCTTGGTCAGCACTTCGCCGTGGTAGTTGGTGGGAATGCCGCCCATGTTGTAGTGCGTGGTCGGCACGATCGGGATCGGCTCGCGCGTCACGTCGACATTGGCGAAGATCTTTGCGGACTCGGAGATGCCGGGCAGCCGCTCGGCCAGCACCGCGGGATCGAGATGGTCGAGATGCAGGAAGATGTGGTCCTTCTTCTTGCCGACGCCGCGCCCCTCGCGGATCTCGATGGTCATCGCCCGCGAGACGACGTCGCGCGAGGCGAGGTCCTTGGCCGACGGCGCATAGCGCTCCATGAAGCGCTCGCCCTCGGAATTGACGAGGTAGCCGCCTTCGCCGCGCGCGCCCTCGGTGACGAGGCAGCCCGCGCCGTAGATGCCGGTCGGGTGGAACTGGACGAACTCCATGTCCTGGAGCGGCAGGCCGGCACGCAGCACCATGCCGCCACCGTCGCCGGTGCAGGTATGGGCCGAGGTGCAGGAGGCGTAGACGCGGCCATAGCCGCCGGTCGCCAGGATCGTGGTCTGGGCGCGGAAGCGATGCAGCGTGCCGTCGTCGAGCTTGAGCGCGATCACGCCGCGGCAGGCGCCCTGGTCGTCCATGATCAGGTCGATGGCGAAGAACTCGATGAAGAACTCGGCCGCGTGGCGCAGCGACTGGCCGTACATCGTGTGCAGCATGGCGTGGCCGGTACGGTCGGCGGCCGCGCAGGTGCGCTGTGCCTGGCCCTTGCCGAAGTCCATGGTCATGCCGCCGAACGGGCGCTGATAGATCTTGCCGTCTTCGGTGCGCGAGAACGGCACGCCCCAATGCTCGAGCTCGTAGACCGCCGCGGGCGCGTTGCGCACCATGTATTCGATCGCGTCCTGGTCCCCCAGCCAGTCCGACCCCTTCACGGTGTCGTACATGTGCCAGCGCCAGTCGTCCTTGTGCATGTTGCCGAGCGAGGCGGAGATGCCGCCCTGCGCCGCGACGGTGTGCGAGCGGGTCGGGAACACCTTGGTGATGCAGGCCGTGCGCAGGCCGGCCTCGCTGCAGCCGACGACGGCGCGCAGGCCCGCGCCGCCGGCGCCGACCACGACGACGTCGTAGGTGTGGTCTTCGATCGGATAGGCTTTGCCGTTGGTGGCGGGAGCGCCGTTGCCCGAGCCATTGGTTGTGGTGGCCATGGGTTACACTCCGGAGGAAAGTTTCAGGATCGCGTAGGTCGAGGCGAGCGCCACGGCGACCGAGAAGAAGTTGTTGAGCATGATCGAGACGAGCTTCAGCTTCTCGTTATGGACGTAGTCCTCGATCACCACCTGCATGCCGATCTTCATGTGCCAGGCGCTGGCGAAGATGAACAGCAGCAGGATCACCGCGACGGGTATCGAGCTGAGGATCTGCGCCGCGCCGACCTGGTTGCGGCCGAGCAGCATCATGATGATCACCAGTACCGGGATCATCAGCAGGGTCATGGCGACGCCGGTGATGCGCTGGCGCCAGAAATCGGACGTGCCCGAATGCGCTGCGCCGAGATTGCGGACGCGGCCGAGCGGAGTCCGCATCGAGGAACGCTTCGGAGAGCCGTGGGATTCGTCGAAACTCATCGTCCGCCTCCGATCGCATAGGCGATGATCCAGACCAGCACGGTCAGCGCGATGCCGCCGATCAGCGCGCCCCAGGTCAGCGCCTCCCGCTCATTGGCCTTGAAACCGTAGCCGAGGTCCCAGACGAAATGCCTGATACCGCTGAGCATGTGGTGCATCAGCGCCCAGGTGTAGCCGAACACGATCAGCCGGCCGATGATGCTGCCGGCGAAGGCCTGGACATGGGCATAGGCGGCCGGGCCGGAGGCCGCCGCAACCAGCCACCAGACCAGCAGCAGCGTGCCGACGTAAAGGGCGATGCCGGTGGCGCGATGGACGATGGACAGCGCCATCGTTAGCGTCCAGCGGTAGACTTGCATGTGTGGCGAGAGCGGTCGTTCGATCCGTGCGGTCATGGGCTTTGATGTTGTATTGCGGCCCAACAGGGGGCGCGCGGGGATCGGAAAGGTCGGCTCTATTTACGGAGTCGATTTGGCCCGCGCAATCACCAATTCGCCATAAATCGAACGGTCGTTCAGCTCTAGAGCGTTGATGATGCAAGGCCAATCAGGGCCTTGGTATACCAGCACGTTCGTCCGCCAACAAAGTAATGAATATATCTTCACTTATTGTGAGCGGAGCGAGGTCCGTTGAAATTACTATTGGAACGCATCTAAACGGGCCCTACCGCGAAAACTGGCTGGTCGCCCAGCCGTGGCGCCAACCCACGCCGGCGCACGCTATTCGGTGTCCCGCGCGACCGGGGTTTGGATATGCGCACGCTGCATTCCACCCGCTCGGTTACCTCTCGCTGATCGGCGCCGTGCTGGTGATGCCGATGAGCCTCGTCACCGCGCCGCTGGGCGTGAGGGCGGCGCACCCGATGTCGAAGCGCTGGCTGGAAGTGGCGTTCGGCTGCTATCTGTTCATCGTCGGCAGCCGGTTTGTAATGAGTTTGCTGGGCGGGCAGTGATAGTTCGGGGCGCGACGCCCTACGCACTCAGTGTCATTCCCCGCCTTCGCGGGGCATGACGGCGGCGGTGTGGCGCAGTTTTGCCTGACGTCCGCGCCCCCTCACTTCTTCGCGTAAATATCCTTGTACGTCTCGCGCAAGATGTTCTTCTGCACCTTGCCCATGGTGTTGCGCGGCAGCTCGTCGACGACGAAGACGCGCTTGGGCATCTTGAATTTGGCGAGGCGACCGTCCAGTCCCTTCAGGACCGCGGCTTCGTCGATGCTGGCGCCGGGCTGCCGCACCAGGACCGCGGTGACGCCTTCGCCGAAATCGGCATGCGGCACGCCGATCACGGCGGACTCGACCACGCCCGGCATGGCGTCGATCTCGCTCTCGATTTCCTTCGGGTAGACGTTGAAGCCGCCGGAGATGACGAGATCCTTGCCGCGGCCGAGGATGTGAACGTAACCCTTGGCGTCGATCTTGCCGAGGTCGCCGGTGATGAAGAAGCCGTCGGGCCGGAATTCGGACTTGGTCTTCTCGGGCATGCGCCAGTAACCTTTAAACACGTTCGGGCCCTTCACCTCGATCATGCCGATCTCGTCACGCGGCAATTCCTTGCCCGTCTCGGGCTCGGTCACGCGCACGGAGACGCCGGGGAGGGGAAAGCCGACCGCGCCGGGCACGCGCTCGCCGTCATAGGGGTTCGACGTGTTCATGTTGGTCTCGGTCATGCCGTAGCGCTCGAGCACCGCGTGCCCGGTGCGCGCCGACCATTCGCGATGGGTCTCGGCCAGCAGCGGCGCGGAGCCCGAGATGAACAGCCGCATATGCTTGGTCGTCTCGTGCGACAGTGCCGGATTTTGCAGCAGCCGCGTGTAGAAGGTCGGCACGCCCATCAGCACGGTGGCGCGCGCCATCAGCTTGATGATGAGGTCCGGATCGAGCTTCGGCAGGAAGATCATCGACGCCCGTGCGAACAGCGTCACGTTGGTCGCCACGAACAGCCCATGGGTGTGATAGATCGGCAGCGCGTGGATCAAGACGTCCTTGTCGGTGAAGCGCCAGTAGCCGACCAGCGAGAGCGAGTTCGAGGCGAGATTGTCGTGGCTGAGCATCGCGCCCTTGGAGCGGCCGGTCGTGCCCGAGGTGTAGAGGATCGCGGCGAGATCGTCGTTTGCCCGCGGCACCGTGGTGAACTCGCCGCTGGCCTGGTCGGCAGCCTCGGTCAGCGAGCCCTTGCCGTCGGGGCCGAGCGTCTCGACCCTGGCGTTCACCTTGGCCGCGATCGGTGCGAGGCCTTCGGCCTTGGCGGGATCGCACACCACAAGCGACGGCTCGGCGTCGCCGATGAAGTAATCCAGCTCGTTCAGCGTATAGGCGGTGTTGAGCGGCAGATAGACCGCGCCGGCCCGCACCGTGCCGAGATACAGCACGATGTTGGCGACGGATTTCTCGACCTGAACCGCGACGCGGTCGCCCGGCTTCACCCCGCGCGCGACCAGCACGTTCGCCATCTGCCCCGCCCGCGCGATCAGATCGCCATAGCTGATGCGCCCGCCGTCATGTGTCTCGATGGCGAGGCGCTTGGGATCGTCCAGGCCGTCGAACAGGCGGGAAAACAGGTTGGCGTTAGCTGCTGGGTTCATGCAAGATTTCCTCGACCGCAGGGACTTGTACGACAAGGCTTGTTGGACAAGGCCGGTCAAAACCGAGGGCTGGATTAGCAAAAACCGCCCCGATGAAGCAACGGAGACAGTTTGCATGACCAAGAACGGGAAACGCGTGGCCTGGGTCACGGGCGGCGGCAGCGGGATCGGAGAGGCTGGTGCCGAGGCGCTGGCTGCCGACGGCTGGGCGGTGGTGGTTTCGGGCCGCCGCCAGTCCGCCCTGGATAATGTGGTGGCGAAGATCATCAAGGCGGGCGGAGCCGCCGAGGCCATTGCACTCGACGTCTCCAACGCCGCCGAAGCCCAGAAGGCCGCCGACCAGATCGTCGCCAGGCACGGCCGGATCGACCTGCTCGTCAACAATGCCGGCATCAATATTCCCAAGCGCAGCTGGAAGGACATGGAGCTGGAGGGCTGGGACAAGCTGGTCCAGGTCAACCTCAACGGCGTGCTCTATTGCATGCGCGCGGTGCTGCCGACGATGCGCAAGCAGCAGGACGGCGCGATCATCAACGTCTCGTCCTGGGCCGGCCGCCACGTCTCGAAGATGCCGGGCCCGGCCTACACCACCACCAAGCATGCGGTGCTGGCGCTGACCCATTCCTTCAACATGGACGAATGCGTCAACGGCCTGCGCGCCTGCTGCCTGATGCCGGGCGAGGTCGCGACGCCGATCCTGGAGCTGCGCCCGGTGGTGCCGAGCAAGGAGGAGCAGGCGAAGATGCTGCAACCGGAAGACCTCGGCCGCACCATCGCGTTCATCGCCAGCATGCCGGCGCGCGTTTGCATCAACGAAGTGCTGATCAGCCCGACGCTTAATCGCGGCTTCATCCAGACGCCGAACAACAGGGATTGAGACGCCAAGACCGTGCGGCAAACTCTCCTCGTCGTCCCGGGGCGCGACGCAGTCGCGAACCCGGGACCCATAACCACAGGGAGAAATTGTCGCGCGCAACGGGTCACTCCGAGTCTTCGCCAAACTGCTCCCTGTGCGTATGGGTCCCGGATCTGCGCTGCGCTTGTCCGGGACGACATTTTGAGTGTGTCGCAGCGTGCTCGCCTCACACACGGACGCGCCGCCGCATAGTTTCACGCATCACAAAGAATTTTTCCGCGAAACCGCAACCCAAACCCTCCCGTAGTTCTGACCATCAACGAAGCGTTCCTGCTTCACGTCAAACTGTCGCAGGCGCCGTTGTTGCCAAACTTGAACGCCGGCCATCGCCGGCACCAATTCAATCGGGAGATTCTCCATGTCGAAGCGCCTTGCCTATCTCGCTGCCGCCGCCTTCAGCGCCCTGGCCATCACCGCGACCGTCGTCGCGCCCGTGAGCGCCGAGGAGAAGACCGTCATGGTCGGCGGCGCCGCGATGTTCCCCTCGAAGAACATCGTCCAGAACGCGGTCAATTCGAAGGACCACACCACGCTAGTGGCGGCGGTGAAGGCCGCCGGCCTGGTGCCGACGCTGGAAAGCAAGGGCCCGTTCACGGTGTTCGCGCCGACCAACGCCGCCTTCGGCAAGCTGCCGGCCGGCACCGTCGACAATCTGGTCAAGCCCGAGAACAAGGCCACGCTGACCAAGATCCTCACCTACCATGTCGTGCCCGGCAAGCTCGAGGCCTCCGACCTCACCGACGGCAAGAAGCTGAAGACCGCCGAGGGCGAGGAGCTGATGGTCAAGAAGATGGACGGCAAGGTCTGGATCGTCGATGCCAAGGGCGGCACCTCGATGGTGACGATATCCAACGTCAACCAGTCGAACGGCGTCATCCATGTGGTCGACACCGTGCTGATGCCGGCGACGTAACACCACGCGATCCTGTTTCATCCCCGAACAGGATGCTTCGAGACGGCGAGCCGGGGATCCCCGGCTCGCTTTTTTGTGACCGCGATAAGCTCGCGGCATCGATTCCATGCCTGACACGGCGTAACGAAAGCGGAAACTTCGGCGTATAATTACAGTCAGACGATCTTTAGGACGGAACCACCATGGCGAGTCTCACAGTCACCGACGCGCGGGTCGGGGCCACCCCGGCCAAAGTGATCCAGCCGGCCTGGGTGCGGGTCATGCATTGGATCAACGCCTTTGCCATGATCCTGATGATCCTGTCGGGCTGGCAGATCTACAACGCTTCGCCGCTGTTCGGCTTCACCTTCCCACGCGAGTATACGCTGGGCGGCTGGCTCGGCGGCGGCCTGCTCTGGCACTTCGCCGCGATGTGGCTGTTGATGCTCAACGGCCTCGCCTATCTCGTCACCGGCTTTGTCACCGGCCGTTTCCGCAAAAAGCTGCTCCCGATCACTCCGTCAGGGGTGCTGCATGACGTCAGGGCCGCCCTGACCTTCAAGCTCGGCCATGACGATCTCACCGTCTACAATTACGTGCAGCGCCTGCTCTATGCCGGCATCATCGTGGTCGGCGTGCTGATCGTGCTCACGGGGCTCGGCATGTGGAAGCCGGTGCAGCTCTATTACCTCGTTGCGCTGTTCGGCGATTACCCGACCGCGCGCTACATCCATTTCTTCTGCATGGCCGCGATCTGCGCGTTCCTCGTCGTTCACGTCCTGCTCGCGCTGCTGGTGCCGAAGAGCCTGCGTGCCATGATCATCGGCCGCTGATTAGGAGAATTGTGATGGCCAAGCGTCCGTTTCTCATCCCCGGCGTCGACAAGCGGCTCTTGATCAAGGACTCCCTCAAGACCGTGCCCGACGTCAGCCGCCGCCGCTTCATCGCGGGCGGCGCCAGTCTCGGCGCGCTGACGCTGCTCACCGGCTGCGACGTCGTCGACTCCTCCTCGGCCGAGGAAATGCTGAAGCAGGTCTCGAAATTCAACGACGCGGTGCAGGCCTTCATCTTCAATCCCGACGCGCTGGCGCCGACCTTCCCCGAGAGCGCGATCACGAAACCGTTCCCGTTCAACGCCTACTACGATCTCGACGACGCGCCCGTCGTCTCGGCCGCAGACTGGAAGCTCGAGGTGCGCGGCCTCGTCGACAACAAGAAGTCGTGGACGCTGGACGAGCTCTACAAGCTGCCACAGGTCACGCAGATCACGCGTCACATCTGCGTCGAGGGCTGGAGCGCGATCGGCAGCTGGACCGGCACGCCCTTGCGCGATTTCCTCAAGCTGATCGGCGCCGACACGCGCGCGAAATATGTCTGGTTCCAGTGCGCCGACAAGGACGGCTACAATTCGCCCCTGGACATGCGCAGCGCGCTGCATCCGCAGACCCAGATGACGTTCAAATATGCGAACGAGATATTGCCGCGCGCCTACGGCTTCCCCATGAAGATCCGCGTGCCGACCAAGCTCGGCTTCAAGAACCCGAAATACGTGGTCTCGATGGAAGTCACCAACGACTACAAGGGCGGCTATTGGGAAGACCAGGGGTATAATTCGTTCAGCGGGAGCTGATTGAGGCAGTTGTCGTAGTGTGGGCAAAGCGAAGCGTGCCCACGATTTGCGGCGATCGAGAAAGGACGTGGGCACGGCGCAATGCGCCTTTGCCCACCCTACGGCACTACGGCATCGGCTGTTTGGCCACCTTCCTTTGGCACAGTGCCGCCACCGCGCCCAGCGCCAGCAACCCCGCCGAGACGTTCAGCGCGTAGCTCAAGCTTCCCAGCGCATCCGTGATCGCGCCGACCACGATCGGCCCCAGCGTCTGGCCGATGCCGAACGAGATCGTCATCGCCGCGATCGCGGTCGGCCACACCTCCGGCGGATAGTTGAAGCGCACGAAGGCGGTGGTCGAGCCGACCACGGCGAAGAAGGCGACGCCGAACACGATCGCCGAAACCGCAAGCCATGCCGGCGAATGCCCGAGCATCGGCAAGGCGGCACCGAGTGCGTTGGTGCCCAGAATGATGGCGGTGGCGAGCCCGCCGCGATCGAGCGCAAGCACGCCGCGCCAGGCCCAGGGCGTGACGAAGGCGCTGAGACCAATGAGGCCCCAAAATCCCGCCTGCGCCGCGGCCCCGCCGCCGCCGTCGCGCACATAGGCGATCATGAAGGTCATGTAGGCGATGTAGCCGGCGCCGAACAGGAAGTAGCTCGAAAGGTAGATCAGCACGGGCAGGATCGCGAACGAGGCGTGACCGGCTTCCGAGAAGCGGACATTGCTCTCGATCCGGATCAGGAACAGCGGGATCGTCATCGCGACTGAGAGCAGCGTCAGCGCCCACCACACGATCCACCACGAGCCCGGCCCGAAATATTGCAGCGTGAACGGGGCGATCAGCCCTGAGGACAGAATGCCGATGCCGGGTCCGGCATAGAACAGGCTGAGCAGGAAATTGGCCCGCGCGGGCTGCGTCTGGGCAATGGTGGCGGCGAGCGCGCCGCCGGCGACGAAGCCGGCCGCGGCGCCGAGGCCCAGCACGAGCCGCGCCAGGCTCAGCGCGACGAAATTCCCCGTCAGCGCGCAAGTCGCGAGCGCGGCAACGCAGGCCAGGGTTCCGCCGCGGATCGCGGCCGACCAGCCGACGCGCTGGATCAGGCGGGACGCTGCAAGCGCGCCCACGAGATAGCCGACGGCGTTGATGGTGTTCATGAATCCGGCCGCCGAGTAGGACCACCCGAGGTCCTCCCGCATGTCGGGCAGCACCAGCGCATAGGCAAAGCGGCCGATGCCGAGCCCGACGGTGGCGGCCAGCGACAGCGTCAGGATCAGCCGCGCGGGATGCGCGTAGGGCGGGGCGCGGTCAGGGGCGTGCAAGGGGGTACTCCGGCGTATCGCAGTGTGGCAGGCCCCGCCCGCCTTGCACAGCCGCACCCCGGCAATGGTGTCTTGCCAAGCGCGCAACGCCGCTCTAGCACTCCGGCCGAAATTCACGAGATGCCGTCATGCCCGGCCTTGTGCCGGGCATCCACGTTCTTCTGCACTCGAGGCAAGACGGGGATGGCCGGGACAAGCCCGGCCATGACGAAACGGAGGAAGAACGACCATGGCGACCCACAAACTGCTGCTGCTTCCCGGCGACGGTATCGGCCCCGAAGTGATGGGCGAGGTGAAGCGGCTGATCGATTGGCTCAATTCGGCCGGGATCGCCAGCTTCGAGACCGATACCGGCCTCGTCGGCGGCTCCGCCTATGACGCGCACAAGGTGTCGATCTCCGAGGGCGACATGGCCAAGGCGCTTGCCGCCGACGCCATCATCTTCGGCGCGGTCGGCGGCCCGAAATGGGATGCCGTTCCTTACGAGGTGCGTCCGGAAGCCGGCCTCTTGCGCCTGCGCAAGGATCTCGCTCTGTTCGCGAACCTGCGTCCCGCCGTGTGCTACCCGGCGCTGGCGGATGCTTCGAGCCTGAAGCGCGAGGCGGTCGAGGGCCTCGACATCATGATCGTGCGCGAACTCACCGGCGGCGTCTATTTCGGCGAGCCCAAGACCATCACCGATCTCGGCAACGGCCAGAAGCGCGCCATCGATACCCAGGTCTATGACACCTACGAGATCGAGCGCATCGGCCGCGTCGCCTTCGAGCTTGCCAGGAAGCGCAAGAACAAGGTGACGTCGATGGAGAAGCGCAACGTCATGAAGTCGGGCGTGCTCTGGAACGAGGTCATGACGGCCGTCCACAAGCGCGAATACCCTGATGTCACGCTCGAGCATCAGCTCGCCGATTCCGGCGGCATGATGCTGGTGAAATGGCCGAAGCAGTTCGACGTCATCGTCACCGACAATCTGTTCGGCGACATGCTGTCCGACATCGCGGCGATGCTCACCGGCTCGCTCGGCATGCTGCCCTCGGCTTCGCTCGGCGAGGTCGACGTCAAGAGCAAGAAGCGCAAGGCGCTGTACGAGCCCGTGCACGGCTCGGCGCCAGATATCGCCGGCAAGGGCCTTGCCAATCCCATCGCGATGATCTCGTCCTTCGGCATGGCGCTGCGCTATTCCTTCGACATGGGCGCGCTCGCCGACAAGGTCGATGCCGCAATCGCCGCGGTGCTGGCGAGCGGCCTGCGCACCGCCGACATCAAGTCGGAGGGCACCACCGCCGTCTCGACTACCCAGATGGGCGAAGCGATCCTGAAGGAATTGCAGAAGCTGCACGGGTAAGGCGGGAAGAATCGTAGCCCGGATGGAGCGAAGCGAAATCCGGGTTCTCACCCCGTAGACAGACCTTCCCGGATTGCGCTTCGCTCCATCCGGGCTACGGCCTCATTGGAGACCGCCTCATGGATTCACCCCGCCCCAAGATCGCGGAAACCTTCGTCCATGACACGGTTCGCCGGCGCGAAGCGCAGATCGGGCGGCGCTGCGAGATTCTCGCGGGCACCCGCATCGAATATGCCTCGCTCGGCGACTACTCCTATCTCGGCGAGAATTGCGACGTCGCCGATGCCGTGATCGGCAAGTTCACGGCGATTGCCAATTCGGTGCGGATCGGCGCGCCCAATCATCCGATGGGCCGCCCCTCGCAGCACCGCTTCACTTATGTCCCCGAATATTACGAGGCGTCGGCGAGCCGCGACCGCGACTTCTTCGCGGATCGTCGCGGCGATCGCGTGATCGTCGGCAACGATGTCTGGATCGGCCACGCCGCCATTCTGCTGCCGGGCGTGAGCGTCAGCGACGGAGCGGTGATCGCGGCAGGCGCGGTCGTCAGCCGTGATGTCGCGCCCTACACCATCGTCGGCGGCGTGCCGGCGCGTCCCATTCGCAAGCGCTTTGATGATGCTGTCGCGGAAAGCCTGCGCCGTATCGCCTGGTGGGACTGGCCGGACGAGCTCATCTTCGAGCGCCTCGCCGATTTCCGCTCCGAGGCGATCGAGGAGTTTTGTCGGCGCTATGATCCTGCGGCGAATGCGTGAGGCGCAGGCAGCTCTCGAAACAAAAAAAGGCCGGGCGCGAGCCCGGCCTTTTGATTCGGTCGTGACGTCCGCTCAGTACAGCGGGAAATTCTGCGGATAGCCGCCGACATCCTGCGGCGGCGAGAGCGGCTGGCGGTCGATCGGGCGGTTGAGGTTCTCACGGGCGAAGGACGGATAGCCCACGGCCGGCGGGAAGGCGTAGTCGCTGAACTTGCGGTCACCCGGATTGACCTCGGTGCCGCCGTCGAGCCAGGAGCGCTTGCTGACATAGATGCGGGTGCGGCCCTGCTGGTAGACGGCGTTGGGACCGCTCGGGCCGTAATAGTGCCGGCCGCGCTCGTCATAGCGCTTGGTCTTGTTGTCGGCCGAGGCCGGCGTCGCCAGAACGGAGGACATGGCAATCACGGCGCCCGTTGCAAACAAGGTCGCCAATTTGGCAGAGAATTTCGAGCTCATCACGTCCCCTTCAGGCGGCACACCGCCAGTCGATTTCACCCCATACTAGCCCGGCCGGGGTGAGCGCAACTAGGTCTATTGGGTCACACCAGCTCGAAAATAATCGCCCAGCGCCGGCAAAAGTTGCATCAATACCAGCCACTTGAGCTTGATGCCGGTCAAAGCGCCCCGCGCAATTGCGCATTCGCGGCGCCCAGCAGCCAGTCCGGAGAGCCCTGGAGGTCGCAACCGCGGCGCTTCAGCTCGGCATGAGCGAACAGGTCCGCCAGCTTCGGCTCGTTCCCCGCGGTCAGGAGCGTCAGCCGGTTCAGCGTGCAGGCGATCGCCGCGCGCTGGGCGGGCAGGGTGTCGCCCTGGCAGGAGAAGCCGGAGATCTGCAAGGCGGGCTCCTCGCTGCGCTTGAGGTAGCCGAGGCAGGCCCGCGCGCCCTCCGGCGCGGCGACCGGCCGGAACAGGGCGACGGGGCCGAATTTGGTCTCGATCAGCCCGGCTTGCTCGAGCGGAGCGGCCACACCCAGACCCATATGGACGGCGAGGTCCGCGGCGGCCGGACGCGTGACGTCGAATTCGCCGCCTTCCCGGTAAATCTTGAGCTCGGCCAGCACCTGATCCGCAGCGCCGCCCCAGCGCAGGACGTCCCTGCGGCCGCCCTCGGGATGCCGAAGGATAGTGTAAGAGGATGTTTTATCTGATGAATCGAGCTTGCTGAGGGCGAAGGCCGGACGCGAACGGTCGGCCACGCTCCAGCCCGGCTTGTCCGCCGGCTCGTCGCCGCGCAGATCAGGCAGCTGGCCGAGCGCCGCAAGGCCCAGGATGGCAAACAAGGCGAGCGTCCCCACATAGGCGAACAGGCGCGCCAGCGTGCCGACGACTTCGTCGGCGAAGGCTGCAAGCGTCAGATGGAGCTGGGTGGGGCTAACGGCCGTGCTGGCCTCAGGCGACTGCATCCACGGCCTTCAGGCAGGGTCCAACGTTGTCTTGCGGCCGGTTCTCGCATAGAAGCGCTGCTCTTCCTGTTTAAGCGTCAGCTTCAGGAACGGGCTTTTTCATCGGAGAGTGAACGATGGGTTACAAAGTCGCAGTCGTCGGCGCGACCGGCAATGTCGGACGGGAAATGCTCAACATCCTGGATGAGCGCAAATTCCCCGCGGACGAGGTCGTGGCCCTCGCTTCTCGCCGCAGCATGGGCGTCGAGGTCTCCTACGGCGACCGCACCCTGAAGTGCAAGGCGCTCGAGCACTTTGATTTCTCCGATGTCGACATCTGCCTGATGTCGGCGGGCGGCGCGGTGTCGAAGGAATGGTCGCCGAAGATCGGCGCCGCCGGCGCTGTCGTGATCGACAATTCCTCGGCCTGGCGCATGGACCCGGACGTGCCGCTGATCGTGCCCGAGGTGAACGCGGCCGCGGCCGAAGGCTTCAAGACGAAGAACATCATCGCCAACCCGAACTGCTCGACCGCGCAACTCGTGGTCGCGCTGAAGCCGCTGCACGACAAGGCGACCATCAAGCGCGTCGTGGTCTCGACCTATCAATCGGTGTCGGGCGCCGGCAAGGACGCGATGGACGAATTGTTCTCGCAGACCAAGGCCGTCTACACCAACAGCGAGATCGTCAATAAGAAGTTTCCCGCGCGCATCGCCTTCAACGTCATCCCCCAGATCGACGTCTTCATGGAGGACGGCTACACCAAGGAAGAGTGGAAGATGATGGCGGAGACCAAGAAGATCCTTGATCCCCGGATCAAGCTCTCCGCCACCTGCGTGCGCGTGCCGGTCTTTGTCGGCCATTCCGAGGCGGTCAACATCGAGTTCGAGAATCCGATCAGCGCCGACGAAGCGCGCGACATCCTGCGCAAGGCGCCCGGCTGCCTTGTCATCGACAAGCACGAGCCCGGCGGCTACGCCACGCCGTATGAAGCGGCCGGCGAGGACGCGACCTATATCAGCCGCATCCGCGAGGACGCCACGGTGGAGAACGGCCTCGTGCTGTGGTGCGTGTCGGACAATTTGCGCAAGGGCGCCGCGCTGAATGCGATCCAGATCGCGGAAGTCCTGATCAACCGCAAGCTGATCAGCGCGAAGAAGAAGGCGGCGTAAGAAGCTGCCGTAGGGTGGGTTAGCCTTGCGATTGCGCGAAGCGCAATTCGCTGGGCGTAACCCACCACTTCTGCCACTGCGGAATGAGAAGAGGTGGGTTACGCCTGCGGCTAACCCACCCTACGAATCTACATCACGCTCCGCGCGTTCTTGAATTCCTTGCTCGTCTTGTCCAGCACGAACAGCGATCCCTCTGCGACGCCGAAATAGGCGCCGTGGGTCTGCATCTGGCCGGCGTCCACGGCCTTGCGCACGAACGGGAACGTCATGAGGTTTTCGAGGCTGCGGAACACCGCGGCCTTCTCGATGCGCTCGACGAACTGCGCCATGCTCTCGTGGTCGCGCTGCTCGACAACCTCGCCGGGCTTGATGAACATCTGCATCCATTTGCCGATGAAGTCGCCGGGCGTCAGCGGCTCGATCTTGTCGACGAAGGCGCGGATGCCGCCGCATTGCGCGTGGCCGAGCACGACGATGTGCTTCACCTTCAGCACCGTCACGGCATATTCCAGCGCCGCCGAGACGCCATGCGCGTTGCCGTCGGGCTGATACACCGGCACCAGATTGGCGATGTTGCGGACCACGAACAATTCGCCGGGGCCGACGTCGAAGATGACCTCGGGCGAGACGCGGCTGTCGCAACAGCCGATCACCATCACTTCCGGGAACTGTCCCTTCACCGACAGTTCGCGATAGCGGGTCTGCTCGGTCGGCAGCCGCTGGGTGGCGAAGGCCTGGTAGCCTTCCAGCAAATGCTTCGGGAATGTCATCATGGCCTATGCCTAATCATATACCGCTGGGGTGAACAAGCCTTTCGAAGAGGCAGGCCAAGTGCTATCGGCTCGGCCAGGACGCCGCTAAGAAACCGCCAAGACAACCGGAAGGAACGCCCGCATGACCCGCCCGCGCCGCAGCCATCTGTTCATGCCCGGCTCCAATCCCCGTGCGCTGGAAAAGGCGCGCAATCTCCCCTCCGACGGCCTGATCCTGGATCTGGAAGATTCCGTCGCGCCGGACGCCAAGGCGGTGGCGCGCGACGGCATCGCCGCCGCAATCGCAGCCAGGGGCTTTGGCAAGCGCGAGATCCTGATCCGCACCAACGGCCTCGACACGCCCTGGTGGGCCGACGACGTCGCGATGGCCGCCAAGGCCTCGCCCGACGGCATCCTGGTTCCAAAAGTTTCAAGCATCGAGGATCTCGACACGATCGGCCTCCGCCTCACCGAGCTCGGCGCCGCGCCGACGGTGAAGGTCTGGGCCATGATCGAGACCGCGCGCGCCGTGCTGCATGCGGAGGAGCTGGCCGAGGCCGGGCGCGATCCATCGCGGCGTCTCGCCGGCTTCGTGTTCGGCCCCAACGACATCTCGCGCGAGACCCGGATCAGGATGCTGCCCGGCCGCGCCGCGATGATCCCGATGATCACCCATTGCATCCTGGCGACGCGCGCCCATGGCCTCGAGATTCTCGACGGCCCCTACAGCGACATCGCCAATTCCGACGGCTTCGCCACCGAATGCGCGCAGGGTCGCGATCTCGGCTTCGACGGCAAGACGCTGATCCATCCCTCGCAGATCGACGCCTGCAACGCGATCTTCACCCCGCCCGAGGAAGAGATCGCGCGCGCGCGAAAAATCATCGCGGCGTTCGAGCTGCCGGAGAACGCCTCGCGCGGCGCGATCCGCCTCGATGGCGCGATGGTGGAGCGCCTGCACGCCGACATGGCCAGGCGCACGATCGCCATCGCGGACGCGATCGCCGCGATGGGGAAGGGCTGAGGGTCCCCGTCGCGCCTGCTCTGTGTCCGCGGCCGATCGCCTGCTGCTCGCGGCTTTGCTGCGAATTCAGCGGCAGCGTCGCAGCGTCAGCGAATACGTGCGGCTGTTATTCCTGTGATTTAGATCACACAGTCCGGCAGGTTGCTTCGATAAATTTGCGTCGTTTAAATAACGCTCTCAGTCCCCGAAATCGCGCGTGGGCTTTCATATGCTTCGCAAATTATTCTATTGCCTTGCACTTCTTGTTCTCGCCGGGCCTGCAGCCGCCAATGACCGCGTCAAAAGCGAGGCGAGCGCTGCGATTGCCACCGCCTCCGAGGCGATACGGCGAGATCCCAAGGACGCGAATGCGTACTACGATCGCGGAAACGCTTATGCCGCGAACGGCGATGCCGACCGCGCCATAGCCGACTACACCGCGACGATCCGGCTCGATCCTGCGCATGCAAACGCTTACTACAACCGCGGCAATTCTTACAGCAGCAAGGGCGATACGGAGCGTGCGATCGCGGACTATTCGGCGACCATCCGGCTCGATCCGGCCTACGCGAACGCCTATTACAATCGGGGCAATGCCTACAGCAACAAGGGCAACACCGACCGCGCCATTGCCGATTATACCGAAGCGGTGCGCCTGCAGCCGACCAACGCGAACGCGTATTTCAACCGCGGCAATGCCTATGGCCGCAAGGGCGAGACGGATCGCGCCATCGCGGACTACACTGAAGCGATACGCGCGGATTCCACCCATGCGAACGCCTATCTCAATCGCGGACTGGCTTACGAGAAGCACGGCGATTTCGCCAGGGCGAGGGCCGACTTCAACGCCACGCTTGGCCTAACCCATACCGCCACGAGATGGGCTCTGGACAAGGCACGGGAGCGGCTTGCCGTCCTGCCTTCGTCGCGACCAGCAACGATCTTGGTGGAGAAGACCGGCGTCGCTCCGCTTGTCACGGCGCCCGGGGCTGCGAGCACTGATCGCCGCATCGCTCTCGTCATCGGCAACTCGGCCTATGAAAACGTCGCCGCCCTGCCAAACCCCGTGCGCGATGCGAGCCTCGTCGCCGACGTGCTGAAGCTCACCGGGTTCGAAGCCGTTACTCTGCTGACCGATCTGCGCAAGGATGCCTTGGTGAATGCCTTGCGCGAGTTCGCGGCACGTGCGGAGACGGCGGACTGGGCCGTCGTGTATTATGCCGGACACGGTATGGAGGTCGGCGGCGTCAATTATCTCATCCCGACGGATGCGAAGATCGCGGCGGATCGCGAAATCGCGTTTGAAGCCGTGCCGGTCGATCAGGTTCTCAATGCTGCGGAGCGCGCCAGGAAGCTGCGCCTCGTCATCCTCGATGCCTGCCGGGATAACCCGTTCGCAGCCCAGATGAAGCGCACGATGACGGTGGCGTCGCGTTCGGTGTCGCGAGGTCTGGCCCCTGTCGAGCCGGAGGCAGGCACGCTGGTGGTCTATGCCGCCAAGGATGGCGAAACCGCGCTCGACGGTGATGGGAGCAACAGTCCGTTCGCAACCGCCTTCGTCAAGAATGTTCCGACGCCGGGCCTCGAAGTCCGCAGGCTGTTCGACTTCGTTCGCGACGACGTCATGGAGGCAACCGGCCGCAGACAAAAGCCGTTCAGCTACGGCTCGATCTCCGGCCGGCAGGACTTCTATTTCGTGGCCGGCAAGTAACTTCGTACGAGACGCGCCTCAGCGCGGCACGACGTCGGTGCGCTCGAGCGACTCCAGGGTCGAGGCATTGGCGCAATAGCCGTGGTAATTCTCCGCGGCGGTGCCGTCGGCGAGATCGCGGTCGCATTGTCCCTTGTGGTTGCACAGCGAGCAAACCCGTTCCAGGTCGCGGAGCAGCAGCGGCTGCGCGCGGCCGAGGCCTTCGGCGCTGATACCGAGCTGTTCCAGCATTTTGGGCAGCTCGTCGGCTGAATGCTGGCCGTGGCGGACCAGCTCCTCCAGATCGTCTGGCGCGATCCTCAAGTCGTTCGCGATCCGGTCGAAATCGGCGCGATCGAGCTGACGCATCTCGTTTATCTCGCGGCGATGCTTCAGCCAGTCGGCAAAGGACTCGATGAGGTCCTGGACGACGGGATAAGGCCTGCTTGCGGTGCTCATGGAAAGCTCCCTTCGGACGGCGGAATTGGAGCGAATTAAGCACAATCTTGCAGGGGCGCGTTGCGCTGGATCAAACTGGGAAGGGGCCGCGGCCTCCGCTGCACCTCTCCCGCTTGCGGGAGAGGTCGACGCGTCGCGGGCGATGCGAAGCGTCGTCCGGCGCGGCGGGTGAGGGTTTTCTCCTCTTGGGGATTGTCCCATTGCGGAAACACCCTCTCCCCAACCCTCTCCCGCAAGCAAGCGGGAGGGGGAGCGCATCTCCAGCGCGGCAGCTAGCCAAACCGCTCCGCCGCCCAGGCATAGAGGCTGCCCGGAATCGGCTTTTCGCCGCCACGGCCCTTGGGCGAGATGTGCAGGCCGATGATCTCCGGGCTGGTGACAAGGCCGAGATAGCTCGAGGGATCGAAGAACAGTTTCGGCTCGGCATGCACGGCGTAGAACGATTGCTTCGGCAGCGCGCATTGCAGCTCGCCGGTGCGGCGCGCCAGCGCGGTTAGCGCGGCGGGTCCGTAGATCGCGACGCGGATGTCCGCAAGACGGTTCGAGCCGCCGCGCAGGCGGCGCATCATGAAGGTGACGCGGTGGCGCATCGACAGCCAGTTGGGCGTCAGCTCCTCCTGCTCCATCAGCTCCTCGAAGGCGGCGACGATGCCGTGCCCGGGCGGCAGGTAGATCACGGAATTGCCGAGCTGGCGCGGCCGCTCCCAGGCGAAGTAGGGCTTTGCCGGATCGATCTCGACCGGTTTGAGCAGCAGCACGTCGGCATCGAGCCAGAGGCCGAGATTCTTCGCCATCAGCTTCATGCGGAAGAAGTCGCTGAACTGCAGAATGGTCCAGTCGCGCCAGCTGCCGTCCGGCTGCGGCGGCCGCAAGCGTTCGGAGAATGCGTGCGGCAGGATCGCCTCGGCATCCGCGTTGGCGATTCCGGCGGGAAGGCCGGGAATGGTGTCGAAGCTGTATACCGTGACCCTGTGGCCGGCAGCTAACTGCGAGCGCAGACAGGTCTGGCGCAGCGCATCCATCGGGCCGTGCCAGAAGGTGACGATCTCGGGGAGCATGCGCAAAGCTATACGGGATGACGAGGGCAAAGAAATAGCCCCGGCGCGGACGGCACCGGGGCTCGAACCAAAATCGGCAATCAGGCCCAGGCGCGTTCGCGCTTGAGCTTGTCCTCGTAGCTGTCGATCGAGGCCTTCTTCTCCATGGTGAGGCCAATGTCGTCGAGGCCGTTGATCAGGCAGTGCTTGCGGAACGGGTCGATCTCGAACTTGACCTTGCCGCCGTCGGGGCCGCGGATTTCCTGGTTCGGCAGGTCGATCGTCAGCGTCGCGTTGGCGCCGCGCTCGGCGTCGTCGAACAGCTTGTCGAGGTCTTCCTGGCTGACGCGGATCGGCAGAATGCCGTTCTTGAAGCAGTTGTTGTAGAAGATGTCGCCGAACGAGGTCGAGATCACGCAGCGGATGCCGAAGTCGAGCAGCGCCCAGGGCGCGTGCTCGCGGCTCGAGCCGCAGCCGAAATTGTCGCCGGCGACCAGCACCTTCGCGTTGCGATAGGCGGGCTGGTTGAGCACGAAATCCGGGTTCTCGCTGCCGTCGTCCTTGTAGCGCTGCTCGGAGAAGAGCCCCTTGCCAAGGCCGGTGCGCTTGATGGTCTTGAGGTACTGCTTCGGAATGATCATGTCGGTGTCGACATTGATGATCTTCAGCGGCGCCGCGACGCCTTCCAGCGTGGTGAACTTGTCCATGGTTGCGCTTTCCCGCAGGTGTTCAGGGAAGGCGTATTTATCGCGATTGGCGCGGAAATCCTAGGCCGAATTGGGCAGGGCTAGCCTGCTCAGCGAGATTGAGACCGGACTGGCGCGGCATCGGGACTTCACCTCTCCCTTGGGAGAGGTCGGCGCGTAGCGCCGGGTGAGGGTTTACGGTCTCACATTGGGCGGCACCGCCTCACCCGATTTGCTGGCGCAAATCGACCTCTCCCCGCTGGGGAGAGGTGGAGCAGCGCCGCTCTACTCCGCCCGCGCCTCGATCGCCGCCATATCGTCGTCCGAGAGACCAAAATGGTGGCCGATCTCGTGGATCAGGACGTGGCGGACGATGTGGCCGAGGCTTTCGTCGTGCTCGGCCCAATAGTCCAGGATCGGCCGGCGGTAGAGCCAGACCATGTTGGGCAGCCGCGCCACGTCGCCGAAGCTCTGCTGCGGCAGGCCGACGCCCTGGAACAGGCCGAGCAGATCGAACTCGCTCTCGCAGTCCATCTCGTCCAGGACCTCCTCGGTCGGGAAGTCGTCGACGCGGATGATCACGCCTTCACACAAGGCGCGAAACTCCGCCGGCAGGGCCTCGAAGATCTCGTGCGCCGTCGCTTCCATCTCGGCCAGCGAGGGCGCTTTCAATTCCGTCCACATGGGCTTGTTCTAAAGCGTTTTCGAGCGAAGTGGATACCGGTTCGCGTGAAGAAAACGCGTCAAACCAAGAATCTGGAGCCCGTTTCAATTCCATTGAAACGGGCTCCAGCGCGGGTTCCTTGGCGATGCATCCCGCTTTATAAGCGTGGCGAGGTTGACGGGCGCCGCCAAAACGGGGAGCGTGGGGCTCGACCAAGACGGTTCAGGTGGGCGAAAAAATGCGAGCAAAAACAGCGCTGACGCTACTGTGCATGGGGTTGTTTTCGCAGTTTTGCGTCGGCGCGGAGGCGCAGACGGCGGCCCCCGGTGTCAGGCTGGCGCAGGTGGCCGCGCCGGACGACATCCCGCCGCCGCGCAAGCGCCCGCCCGCGCGCCTGCGCGTCACGCCCTATTACGCGCCCGACGGCGTCTATCCGCGCTACAATCCCGGTCCCGATGCGGTCCGCGTCTGCAACGCGACCTATGTGCAGGAATTTCGGCCGAGCGGCACGGTGATCGTGCCGCGTGTGAGCTGCTACTGGCGCCGCGGCTGAGCCGGCGCGGGAGTCCGGTGGGATAGCAATGGCGAGACGGGTTTCATTGGTGATTGTCACCGCGCTTGCCGCCAGCCTGCCGCGCGCGTCCGCGACGCCAGGGGTGGCGATCCCGGAGGCCTCGGCCGGGATCGCGGTGTTCGATGCGCGGCGACCCGCGCGAACCTACGTCGTGCGGCCTGCCCTTCGCCGTGATCCCCGCTACTACGCGCGGCCCGTCTATTACCGTCCCTATCCCTACGGCGTGCCCGCCCCCTTCGTGTTCGGCTACGGGCCGTTCTGGTGAGCCGCTAGCCGGCAAATCCCTTCACCAGCAGCACGGTCGCCTGCGCGCCGGCCTTGCGGTCTCGCGAGATCTCCTCGTACTCGGGTGAGTTCGAGAAGGCGAGGAAGGCGGCCTCGTCGGGAAACGACATCATGACGAGCTTGTCGTGCGGCCATGCCCCTTCGAGCACGCGCGGGCGCTCATCGGCGGCGAGCAGCCGTCCATCGAACTTCCTGAACACATCGAAGAACCGCGCCTGGTAGCGGTCATAGGCCGCGCGCTCCGTCATCTTCAATTGTGCAATCGCGTAGACAGTCATCTCCAAGCTTCCTTTCGGAGTGGCGCGGCGCCGCAGCGCGGAGCCCGGCTTCGTTCATTCATGGCGCGTTCAGATCGCTGTCCGCAGTTTAACCCCGGGAGCGACTGCAATTGAACAGGGATGACGCGGGCCGGGAACGAGCATCGCAACTCCGCTGTCCGGATTCAGGGAGGATTTCATGCTGAGGATGAGGAGTCTCAGGGCAAGCCCGATGCGCCTGCTCGGGATTGCGGCCGCCGCGACGCTGATGCTGTCGGCGGGGACCGCGCGTCGGGCTGAAGCGCTGACCTTGATCAATCCGTCGACGTCACCCGCGACCAAGGCGGCGACCGATGACCTCGTCACGCAGATTCGCCACGGCGGCGGACACGGCGGAGGCGGACATTTTCACGGCGGCGGTGGCTTCCGCGGTGGTGGCGCACATATTGGCGGTTTCCGCGGCGGTGGCGGACATTTTCATGGCGCTCGCATCGGCGGCTTCCGCGCCGCGCCGGCCTTCCACGGCGGCGGCTATCGCTATGGCGGCGTTCACCGCTATGGCGGATTTCATCGCTACGGGATCTATCGGCCTCACTACGGCCATCGCCACTTCCACCGGCGCTATTATGTCGGCGGCTATTATCCCTATTACCATCATCCGCGCCGCTGCCGGATCATCTGGACCTATGACGGCCCGCGCCGCATCTGCCGCTGGCATCGCTGGCACTATCCGTACCGGTATTGGTGATGTGAGCGAGAGCCGTCATTCCGGGGCGATGCGAAAGCATCGAACCCGGAATCTCGAGATTCCGGGTCTGGCGCTTCTGCGCCATCCCGGAATGACATTGCTGCCTACAGCCAGTCCTTCAGCTTCCACGACGCCGACTTCCAGCGCATCAAATTCTCGACTTTCCACTGCTTGAACATCGCCGGCGGCCAGCGGCTGAGCTTCGAGGTCTCCTCGACCTCCGGCTGGGCGACGATGCGCAGCGGCGCGGCGCGCCGGCGGCGTTGGCGCGTGGCCTCGCTGATCAGGTCGACATATTCAGGCTTGTTGGCCATGGCGCGCGTCCTCGCGAAATCATCGCGAGGACGAGAGTGTCAGGCGATCGATTAACGGCGGTTTGCCGCGATCGCTACAATTTGCTGGGAGCGGCTTAGCGCCAGTCGCGGACGTCGACGAAGTGACCGGCGATCGCCGCCGCCGCTGCCATCGCCGGCGAGACGAGGTGGGTGCGGCCCTTGAAACCCTGGCGGCCCTCGAAGTTGCGGTTCGAGGTCGAGGCGCAGCGCTCTTCCGGAGCCAGCTTGTCCGGGTTCATCGCGAGGCACATCGAGCAGCCCGGCTCGCGCCATTCGAAACCGGCCTTGATGAAGATCTTGTCGAGGCCCTCGGCTTCGGCCTGCTCCTTCACGATGCCGGAGCCCGGCACGACCATGGCGCTGACATGCCCGGAGACGTGCTTGCCTTCCGCGATCTTCGCGGCAGCGCGCAGGTCCTCGATGCGGCCATTGGTGCAGGAGCCGATGAAGATGCGGTCGAGCTTGATGTCGGTGATCTTGGTGCCTGCGGTCAGGCCCATGTACTTCAGCGCGCGATGCTTGGAGATGCGTTTGGCTTCGTCGGCGATCTTGTCGGGATCGGGCACGATGCCGGTCACCGAGATGACGTCCTCGGGGCTGGTGCCCCAGGTCACGATCGGCGGCAGTTTTGCAGCATCGAGGCGCAGCTCGTGGTCGAAATGCGCGCCGTCGTCGGAGCGCAGTTTCTCCCAATAGCGCATGGCCGCATCCCAGTCCGCGCCTTTGGGTGCCTTCGGGCGGCCGCGCAGGAAGTCGAACGCCTTCTGGTCGGGCGCCACCAGGCCGGCGCGGGCGCCGCCTTCGATCGACATGTTGCAGACCGTCATGCGGCCTTCCATGCTGAGCGCACGGATCGCTTCGCCTGCGTATTCCAGCACGTAGCCGGTGCCGCCGGCGGTGCCGATCTCGCCGATGATGGCCAGGATGATGTCCTTGCCGGTGACGCCGTCCGGCAATTTGCCGTCGACGGTGACGCGCATGTTCTTCGCCTTCTTCTGGATCAGCGTCTGCGTCGCCAGCACGTGCTCGACTTCCGACGTGCCGATGCCGTGCGCGAGCGCGCCAAAGGCGCCATGCGTCGAGGTGTGGCTGTCACCGCAGACGATGGTGGTGCCGGGCAGGGTGAAGCCCTGCTCGGGGCCGATGACGTGGACGATGCCCTGGCGCTTGTCGAACTCGTTGTAATATTCGATGCCGAATTCCTTGGCGTTCTCGGCCAGCGCCTTGATCTGCTCGATGCTTTCAGGATCGGGGTTCGGCTTGGTGCGATCGGTGGTCGGCACGTTGTGGTCGACGACGGCGAGCGTCTTCTCCGGCGCGTGAACCTTGCGCCCCGTCGCGCGCAGGCCCTCGAACGCCTGCGGCGAGGTCACCTCGTGCACCAGGTGGCGGTCGATATAGAGCAGGCAGGTGCCGTCCTCGGCTTCGTGCACCAGATGGTCGTTCCAGATCTTGTCGTACAATGTGGTCGGCTTGGACATGAGCGTCAGCTCCGAAGAATGTTGGTAGCGGATGTGCGCGCGGGCGCGCGGGCAACAAAATCGTCAGCGCAGCCTCTCAGGCTGCGCGAATAAGCTCTGACGTTGCCGAGGTCGCGAAGCGGCCGAAGAACCGGCCAGGCAGCCGCGAGCGATCGTCGATGACGATGCGCTTGACGGACGAGGGGCTGGTCGGATCTGGAAACATTCCAGGAATATATAGCAGGCCGAATTGAAATCGCGAGTGGTTTCAATGCGCGGTCAGGGCATGACCCTCATCCTGAGGAGCGCGCTCTTGCGCGCGTCTCGAAGGATGAAGGCCCGGTCTGCGGCCTCGCCCTTCGAGACGCGCGTTCCGCGCTCCTCGGGGTGAGGGGCAGCACCGCATGCGCGGCTTAAGGCCAAACAAAAAAGCGCGGAGCCGTGCCCCGCGCTTTTCGAAACTTGCCTGGTCGCGGAGCTTACTCGCCGACGGCCGCCTGGCGATCCTGCTTCTCGACGATGCGGGCCGACTTGCCGCGCAGGTTGCGGAGGTAATAAAGCTTGGCGCGACGCACCTTGCCGCGGCGCACCACCTTGATCGAGTCGATCATCGGCGACATCACCGGGAACACGCGCTCCACGCCCTCGCCATAGGAGATCTTGCGCACGGTGAAGCTCTCGTTGAGGCCACCGCCGGAACGGCCGATGCAGACGCCTTCATAGGCCTGCACGCGGGTACGGTCGCCTTCGACGACCTTCACGTTGACGATCACGGTGTCGCCGGGACCGAATTCCGGAATGTCCTTGCCGGCGGACAGCTTGTCGAATTGCTCTTGCTCGAGCTGCTTGATCAGGTTCATGGGTAAATCTCCATCGGCGCGCCCAGCCCTGGAAACGGGGGGCTGCGCAAAATTCGTCTATCCAGCCATTGCGGATTTGGCCGCTCCTATAAGGCAAGCCGGAGCGTTTGTCACCCGTCTGTCTTGTTTTTT